>JAESFR010000085.1_pt1 | contig 141583 bp, 127 predicted proteins | sample 9266191 | NCBI WGS metagenome assembly JAESFR01 (sample SAMN14503063, study PRJNA617104) | algae metagenome | isolation source: Pleurocapsa minor HA4230-MV1 and co-occurring heterotrophs from cement on... | place: USA: Nuuanu Pali Lookout, Hawaii | collected 2009-07-20 | reverse complement strand
CGAACCAGTTGTTGTTCCCGCCGTACAGGATGACGGTGTCGTCATTGGCGATGCCTTTGGCGGACAGCAGTTTCTCGAAACCGGCCTTGTCGACGAAGTCGCGGCGGACCGGGTCCTGCAACTCGGTTTTCCAGTTGATCCGCACGGCACCGGGCAGGTGCCCGGCGTCGTAGGCGGTGGTGTCCTCGTCGACCTCGACGAACACCACACCCGGCGTCGACAGATTCTGCTCTGCCCACTCGGTCGTGACGAGGGAATCCTCGCGGCTCATGCTTGCTCCTTGGAGGGTGACCCGTGCGCCGGGCGGCGACGGGGGCGTCCGGACGTTCCGGATCTGTGCTCAGGGAAAGGTGCGGCGCGAAGGACCGCGGGTGCCAACGGGCCCACGCGCCGCAGGACGGGCGTGGCGGTCAGGCGGGAAGTGGATGCGCGGGCGGACCGGAACGGTCAGCGGCAGCAGCGGCATCCGGGGGTGCAACAGAGCGCACTGCTGACCCGGACGAGGTCGACCGCTCGTCGGCTGGTCAGCATCGGGCCCATGCCGTCAACGGTAGCAGGACGCGTCCACCCCCTCTGACCAGCGGCGGAGAGGCCGAATGCGGCGCGGGGCCGCGTCTGCGGTTCAGTCGTGCGGCACGACGGCGACCGGCACGTTCAGGGTGCGCAGCAGGTCCAGCGCCACCGAGCCGAGAACGAGCCGGGCCAGGCCGCTGTGCCGCACGCCGTGCCGGTGCGATCCGACCACCACCAGGTCGGCCGAGGCGCCCAGGTCGGCGAGAACCTCCACCGGGCTGCCCAGCCCGACAGCCGTCGCGATCGGCAGCCGCGGAAAGGCCTCGCGCAGTTCGTCGACGATGACGGCCTGGTCGGCGGCGGCTCCCTTTTCCAGCAGACCGGACGTTTCCGCGGAGGTCGCCCGGGTGTCCGACGGGTAGCGCCAGGCCGTGGCGACGACGAGCCGCGCCCCGCGCTGGTCCGCTCGGGCGGCCGCGAAGTGGGCGGCCGGGTCGCTCGCCCGGCCGTCATGGCCCACGACGACCACGCCGGACGGTGGCTCGGGGAGGGATCTGACCACGCACAGCGCCGCGGTGGTCCGGATGACGAGCTGACCTGACACCGACGGCGTCACGATCCCCCGCCATCCCTGGTGGCCGTGATGGCCGACGACCAGCAGATCGACCCTGTCGCACATCTGGAGCAACACTTCGGTGAGGCTGCCGTCGGCGACCTGGATGTCCAGGTTCGCGCGCGGTGCAACCCGATGCACGGCGGCAACGGCATCAGTGACGTGGTCGTCCCCCCGTATCGCTCTGATCCGGGCCGATTCCGCGGTGACGTTGGTGCCGGGGTGCGGCTTCGCGACCACCACGACGACCCGGGCGTCACCGGCGCCGGCGGACTGCAGCGCCCAGCGGAGGGCGGCAAGGCTGCTGTCCGAGCCATCGACGCCTACTGCGATGGTCGCCGGCATCGGACCCTGCCCTGCTTCCAGGAAGAATCGGCACTCGCTGCGGTGGATCAACGGTACTGGGTCGCGATCCCCGCGCAGAGTGTGCCGAGAGAGATCAGGGGGTTTCCGCGCGACGCCAAGGGTCTTCGCCGGGCGACGTCAAGGGAGAGCGGCGCGCCCGGGGGGACGAGGGTTTGGCTGTCGGCCACAGTTCACCCCCGGGCGGCGCGCAGCTGGGTCAGGGTCACCGGCCCGGTGGTGGCGGTCAGGACGACGTCACCGCCCACCACGGCGACATCGGCGCTGGTGATGGTGAACGGCAGGCCGGTGAGCGGGAAGGACCGGCTCAGCCCACCGACGAGCGCGTCGGCCGCCGCGGTGATCACCGGCGTGACGTCCAGGCCGGCCGCGGTCAGTGACCGCACCGCGATGGTCAGGGTGTTGTCCGTGACGGTGACGGCGGCCGTGCCGGTCAGCGGGATCCGCCTGCCCGCGATGGTGACCGAGGTGTTCACCGCCACCGACCCGTCCGGGGCCGCGGACAACGTCAGGTCGGGTTGACCCAGCGCGTCGGACAGCGATGCGAGCGGGACCAGCGCCTGCAGCCGGGTCGACTCGGCGGTCAGCCCGGAGGTGTCCTCGTTGATCACATCCTGCAGTGGCAGCGCGACCCCGGAGAGGTCGGCGATGGCGCGGATGCCCGGCAGCGTCGCGTTGTCGACGTCGGCGGCGGTGACGATGACCTGCGGGTAGCGGCCCTGTACCGCGTGCAGCAGGAACGGGAAACCCTCGATGGACACGTCGGGCGTGGTCGCGGTGGCGAGTTCCAGCTGCACGGCCGTCGCCGCCCGCGACTCGGCGTATGCCCGCGCCGCGAAGTCGCCGGCCACCAGCAGGACGGCCAGCACCACGAGCACCACCGCGAACTTGCGCACCGGGCCAGTCTGGCAGGGTGCCCGGCCGGCACCGTCCCGGCAACGTTGTCGCCGATCGGCCGGAACGGCTGTGACGTCGGGCGCACCCGCTGCGGCGCCGCACCCATGCGTTACCTGCCCGTCACAGCGGGCTGATATTCCCGTATCAGTTGCGCCGGGGGTGTGGCCCACCGCGGCGACCGGCCGGAGCAGGGGCGAGGAGCCCGCGACGTTTAGACTCGAATCCCGGTGACCCGCGGAGATGGAGGGAAACGCATGGATCTCCTGCTGCTGACCACCGATCCCAGCCCCGCCTCGGTGCTGCCCGCCGTCGATCTGCTGCCCGTCCGGATCCGCTCGGCGGCACCCGAGGCCGCGTCCCTGGTCACCTCGGGCCCGTACGACCTGCTGCTGCTCGATGCCCGGCACGACCTGGCCGCGGCCCGGACGCTGTGCCGGTTGCTCGGCGCCGACGGGCTCGCGGTGTCGATCCTGGCCATCGTGACAGAGGGCGGGATGGTGGCCATCGGCCCGGAATGGGGCGTGTCCGACGTCGTGCTGTCCTCGGCCGGCCCGGCGGAGGTGCACGCCAGGTTGCGGCTGCTCGCTGCCAGGACGACGAGCTCGGCGAACTCCGGGATGATCAGCCTCGGTGACCTCACCATCGAGGAGGACACCTACACCGCGCGGTTGCGTGGCCGGCCGCTGGAGCTCACGTACAAGGAGTTCGAGCTGCTCAAGTTCCTCGCCCAGCACCCCGGCCGGGTGTTCACCCGGGAGCAGCTGGTCACCGAGGTGTGGGGCTACGATTTCTTCGGCGGCACAAGGACTGTCGACGTTCACGTGCGGCGGCTGCGGGCCAAACTGGGTGCCGAGCACGAGGCGCTGATCGGTACCGTCCGCAACGTCGGTTACAAGATGGTGCCGCCGTCCCGGTCGGTGCTGCGCGACGAGTCGGCCGGCACCCCGGCGTGAAGCCGGCCGTCCCCGCGGCGGCGTCCGGACCGGTCGGCCAGTGGCGCGCCGACGCCGTTCCGGCTGAGGCGGTCGCGGAGCTGAACGCCCGGGCGATCGCCACTGATGGTGTCGCCCCGTTGTCCGGGCACGTGATCGGCGTAATCGTCCGGCCGCCGGTCGACGGTGCCGGTGACGCCGCTGCAACCGACAGCGGGCTCGCGTGGTTGCCGGCGACTTCGCCGGACGGTGACCTGCCCACAGCCGCGCCGACGACCCTGCCCGGCCTCGCGGTGGCCGTGCACACCGACCCCGCGGAGGTGGTGGTCGACCCGGCGGCCCGCGGGCGCGGCCTGGGCACCGCACTGGTGCGCGCGGCGATCGCCCGGCAGGGCGCGGTCTGGGCGTACGGCGACCTGCCTGCGGCGGCCCGGGTGGCGCAGCGGCTCGGACTGGTCCGTGGCCGGGTGTTGCTCCAGTTGCGCCGTCACCGCGATGCGGGCGCTGCGGTGCCGCCGCCGACCCTGCCGGCCGGGATCACCCTGCGGACCTTCATCCCCGGACGCGACGAGGCGGCGTTCCTGGGGGTCAACGCACGGGCCTTCGCGTGGCACCCCGAGCAGGGCCGGCTCGACCTCGCCGGGCTGCAGGCCGAGATGGCCCAGCCCTGGTTCGACCCGGCGGGCTTCTTCCTCGCCGTCCGGGGCGAGGAGGTGATCGGGTTCCACTGGACGAAGGTGCACCCGGTGGATCCCACGCCTGCGGGCGCGGCACCGGCGCCCGCGGCCGATCACGGGCCGCCCGGCGGCGGGGGGGCAGGCGGGCCGACGGCCGACACGTCGGCGGCCGACACGTCGGCGGCCGACGCATCGTGGGCCGCCGCGCCGGGCGGCCGTGATCCGATCGGCGAGGTCTACGTCATCGGCGTCGATCCCGACGCTGGCGTCCGCGGGCTGGGAACGCCGTTGACCGCGGCCGGCCTGCGCCACCTCGAGGATCGCGGCATCGGCACGGTGATGTTGTACGTCGAGGGCGACAACGAGAAGGCACTGCGGCTGTACGAGCAGTTCGGCTTCGCGCCGCACCTGGCCAACGTCGTGTACTCGACGCCGGTGGAACCGGCGGAACCGGGCGGATGAGCGCTCCGGTCACCGGGCGGATCCGCCGCCGGCTGCGGCGGGACGGCCCGCTGGTCCTGGCGGTTGCGGCAGGTGGATCTCTCGGTGCACTGCTGCGCTACGAAGCGGGGCTGGTCTGGCCCACCGCAAGTGGGACCTTCCCGACGACCACCCTGCTGATCAATCTCAGCGGCTGCCTGGTGATCGGCGCTTTCCTGGTGATCATCACCGAGATCTGGACCCCGCACCGACTGCTGCGCCCGTTCTTCGGCACCGGGGTGCTGGGCGGGTTCACCACGTTCTCCACCTACAGCCTGGACATCGTCACGCTCGTCCGGCAGGGCCACCCGGGGACGGCCATGCTGTATCTGGCGGCCACCGCGCTCGGCGCACTGCTCGCGGTCGCGCTCGGGATGCTGGCCGCGCGCGTGCTGTTGTCCTCGAGGAGGTCAAGGTGAACCACGCCACGACGCAGGAGCCGGCCGCCGCGCTGCGGCTGACGATCTTCATCGGCGACTCCGACCGCTGGCACCACAAGCCGCTGTCGTCGGAGATCGTGCACCGCGCGCACACTGCCGGGCTCGCCGGTGCCAGCGTGCTGCGCGGCGTCGAGGGCTACGGAGCCTCGTCGATCGTGCACACCTCGCGACTGCTGAGCATGAGCGACGACATGCCGATCGTGGTGATCATCGTGGACGAGGCCGAGAAGATCCACGCCTTCCTGCCGCAGGTGGACGAGCTGATCACCCACGGAATGGTGATCCTCGACGACGTCAAGGTCCTGCGGTACGTCGGCGGGACCCGCTGACATGCTCGGCGACTATCTCCTGGTCGCGGCGGGCGGCGCGGCGGGCGCGCCGCTGCGCTACCTCACCGACAGGGCAGTGCAGACCCGGCACGACTCGCTGTTTCCCTGGGGCACATTCACCGTCAACGTGGTCGGGTCGCTGATCCTCGGCCTGCTGGCGGGTGCGGCGCTGGTCGGTGCCGGCTCGTCCACGGCGGGATTGCTGCTCGGCGTGGGGCTCTGCGGTGCGCTGACGACGTACTCCACGCTGTCCTACGAGACGGCGTGGCTGATCGAGCAGCGGGCCTGGTTGTTCGCCGCGGCCAACGTCGCCGGCACGGTGCTGGCCGGGCTGGCGGCGGTGACGGTGGGCTACCTCGCCGGAGGGGCGTTGCTGCCATGACGGCGCCGCTGCGGCGATTTCCGACAATCCGTAGGGAGATGCCATGACGGACGACCCAGCCGTGGCCGTCGTCGCCGGGATCGACGGCTCCGCCGCGGCCCGGTCCGCCGCCGAGTGGGCCGCCGCCGACGCCGTGCTGCGCGGGGCTCCACTCCGCCTGGTGCACGCGCTCGACCACCCGGCGTCCGCCAGTTACCCGTCGCCGGTGCTGGTGTCGCCACCGGTGACCGCGCAGATGCGCACCTGGGCGCGCCAACTGCTGGAGACCACGTCCACCGAACTGGCCGCGAAGCATCCGGGGCTGGTGGTCGACACGGCCGCGGTCGACGGAACGCCGTGGTCGGTGCTCGTCGACGAGTCGGCGAGGGCATCCCTGACGGTGGTCGGCTCGCACGGGGGTGGGCAACTCAGCGAGGTGGTCCTCGGTTCGGTGGCGTCTAGGCTGACGTCACACGCGCACGGCTCGGTGGTGATCGTCCGCAAGCACGCCGGCCCGCAGGCTTCTCCGGCACGGCCGGTGGTCGTGGGGGTCGACGGTTCAGCGGAGGCGGACGGGGCCATCTCCTTCGCGTTCGGGGAGGCGGCCCTGCGCGGCTGCCCGCTGGTAGCGGTGCACGCCTGGAACGACCGGCCGCTGGAGCACTCGTTGGCCGGCGGACCGCTGCACCTCGACGCCGACGCGGTGCACGCCGAGCAGCAGCGTCGACTGCTCGCCCATCTCGGCCGCTGGACGCGGCGCCATCCCCACGTCGAGGTGCAGCCGGCCGTGTTGCGGGGGAAACCGGCGGCCGCCGTGCTGCACTACCTCGCGCACGCGGCGGAGCCGCCGCAGTTGGTGGTCGTCGGGCACCGCGGCCGCGGCGGATTCGCCCGGCTGCTGCTCGGGTCGACCAGCACCGCGCTGGTCGTTCACGCTCCCTGCCCGGTGGTCGTGGTCCGCAACTGGGCCGACGCCGGCACCTGACCTCCGAGTCGGTCGGACGGGGCCCCGCTGCGGCCGAGCCGGCCTGACGGTCCGGTGCCAAGTGATCGGGCCGCCCCTGATCGGTTGATCAGTCCCATCTGAGCTCTCAGTCCCCTCCGCGCCTTTTGTCCGGTCGACGCGCGTTGTTCACCTGCGGTTCGCCTTCCCGGCACCCGGCGTCGACATGCTCGTTGCGGCGGCGGGTTCTTCCCGCGGCCGCATCGAGGAGGCACGGATGGACGCTGCATATCCGGAGATCGTGGTGGTCGGGCTGGACGGCTCGGCGGCGTCGCTCGCCGCTGCCCACTGGGCGGCGGAGGACGCGCTGCGCCGGGGGATTCCGCTGCGGCTGGTGCACGTCATGTCACCGAGTTCCGACCACGGATATCCCGCTCCCGCGTTGGTGCCGTCGAAGGTCAGCGACGCCACCCGCCGGTGGGCCAGGACCCTGCTGCACCGGGCACGGTCCGCCCTGCTCGCCGAGTACCCCGGACTGCTGGTCGAGACGGTCAGCCACGTCGGCACACCGGCGACCGTGCTGCTCAAGGAGTCGCGCCAGTCCACGCTGACGGTCGTCGGGACGCATCCGGGTGGCCGCCTCTCGGACGCGCTGTTCGGGTCGGTGGGCGCCAAGCTGGCCACCCATGCCCGCGGGCGGGTCGTCTTCGTGCCCGCCGAATCGTCGGATCCCGGGCACGGGCAGTCGCCGTGGCGGACGGTGGCCGGTCCCGTGGTGGTCGGAATCGACGGTTCGCCCCGTACGGAGGCGGCGATCGCCTTCGCCTTCGAGGAGGCCGCGGTCCGTCAGTCGCTGCTCGTCGCGCTGCACATCTGGAACGACAAGCCGCAGCACGACCGGGCCCGCGCCCCGCACATGACGGCTCTGGACGGCATCGACGACCAGCGACACCGGCAGCTGGTCGAACTGACCGGTCGCTGGTCGACCAGGTACCCGACGGTCCCGGTCCGGTCGATGGTGCTGCACGGGCGCCCGATTCCCACCCTGCTGCGCTACCTCACCGAGGGGCCGGACGGGCCGCCGCACCTGCTGATCGTCGGCGGCCGGTCCCATGTCCCGGTCAGCCGGCTGCTGCTCGGCACGACCGGTTATGCGCTGGTCCGCTCCGCGCCGTGCCCGGTGGCCGTCGTGCAGGGGGAACCGCATTTCGCCACTGTCCTGAAATGACCGAATTCGCGCTGAGATTCACGTCGTCGCCGCGCGCGGATGGCGCGGATTCACCTCTCGTTCACTTAGCGGTCCTACGTTTCCGTTGCTCCACGGGCCGGCGGCCGGTTCCCGGCCCCGGAGTCCATTCCCGCAAACGGAAGCGACATCCACATGACGACAACGCTTTTTTTGGTGTCCCTGGTCATCGTCACGGCGCTGTTCTTCGACTTCACCAACGGTTTCCACGACAGTGCCAACGCCATGGCGACGTCGGTGGCGACCAGGGCGCTGAGCCCGAAAAGGGCGGTTCTGATCGCGGCCATCCTCAATGTGGTCGGTGCATTTCTGTCGACCGAGGTGGCGAAAACCATATCCGGCGGCATCGTCAACGACAATCTGGTGACGCCCACAATGATCTTCGCCGGCCTGGTCGGCGCCATTTTGTGGAATCTGGCGACCTGGCTGTTCGGGTTGCCGTCGAGTTCGTCGCACGCGCTGTTCGGTGGGCTGATCGGTGCGGTGTGGATCGGGGCCGGCTCCTCGGGCATCAACTTCTCGGTGGTGATGTCGAAGATCGTCCTCCCGGCGGTGGTCGCTCCGGTGGTCGCGTGCCTGGCGGCGGGACTGGCCACCTTCGCGCTGTACCGGATGATCCGCCGGGCGGACCGGGAGCCGGCGGCCGGTTGGTTCCGGCACGCCCAGACGGTGTCCGCGTCGATGGTCGCGCTGGCGCACGGCACGTCCGACGGGCAGAAGACGATGGGCGTGATCACGCTGGTGCTGATCACCGGCGGGTACCAGGCGTCGGGTACCGGCCCGCAGACCTGGGTGGTCGTCGCCGCCGGGCTGGCGATCGGGCTCGGCACCTACTCGGGCGGCTGGCGCATCATGCGCACGATGGGCAAGGGCCTGGTCGAGGTCCGCGCCCCGCAGGGATTTGCGGCCGAGACCACCTCCGCAGCAGCCATTCTCGCTTCATCACACATGGGCTTCGGGCTGTCGACGACGCAGGTGTGCTCGGGCTCGATCATCGGCTCGGGCGTCGGGAAGAAGCTGGCCGAGGTGCGCTGGGGGGTGGCCCGCAGGATCGTCTACGGCTGGCTGCTGACCCTGCCGGCAGCGGCGCTGGTGGGCGCCGGTGCCACGGCGATCGCGCTGACCGGAACGGTCGGCACCATCCTGGTGTTTGCCGCACTGGTGGTCGGAGCCCTTGCCATCTATGCGATCTCGAATCGGTCGCCCATCTCCAGCAGCAATGTGAACGACGCGGCCGACGTCAAGGTCGAACTCGAGCGGACCAAGGTGGCGGCATGAACATCGACTGGACCTCCCTGCTGCTGGTGGCCGTCACCACCGTCGTCGCCTCGCTCGCCGTGGTCGGCGTGTTCTCGGTCGGCGTACTCACCCTCACCGGTGGCAACCACGGTGACCCCGGCGCGGTGGGCCGGCCGGTCCGGGTGGCAGGCACCGCGTGCGTCGTGGTCTCGGCGCTGCTGGTGCTGTACGGCCTCTACCTGATCATTCCGCAATTCCATTGAGACAGTTCCCGTGACAGTTGCCAGGAGATGAGCAGTCGTCGATGAGCACAGCCAGCACCAGCATCGATCGTCCATGGTCGGGTGGCCTGCGGGCCGCCGAACGCCTCCTGGTGCTGCTCGCCTGCCGGCCGGGTGAGGCGGCGGAACTGCGCAGCGCCTGGGTCGGGCAGGCCGTCGACATCGAGCACAGCACCGACCTGGGAACGGTGCTCTACCTGGCCGGCCGGGTCTCCCCCGACGTCATCGTGATCGGGACGGTCGACGGGGCTCTGCCGGTCGCGGAGTTCCTGCGGGCACTGCGGCAGGTGGACCGGTCGACGCCGGTCGTCGTGGGTGTGGCCGGCCGCGCGGCCGGTGCTGTGCAGGCCGGCGCCCCCGGTGTCGGCGCGGAAGACCCGCAGTCCACCGGTGCCGGCACGGGCGTCACCAGGAGCGTGCCGCTGCCGTTGGATGCCGCGGCGGTGCTCGCCGCGATAGAGGACTGCGTCGGGCCGGAATCGCCGTTCCGGACCCGCCCGATGCTGCTCGACCTGGGCCGGCTGCGGGTCGACGGCGCCGGGCCGCGGATCTGGGTCGACGACGTGCAGTGCGTGATCCCGCCGATGGAATACCTGTTGCTGCGTTACCTGGCGGAGCGGCCCGGCCAGATCATCTCCCGCACCGAACTGGCGTCGGCGGCGTGGGATGAACCCGTCACCCGGCACAGCAACAGCCTCTCGGTGCACGTGGCCAGGTTGCGCCGCCGGTTCTGCGACATCGCCGGGGAGCCGTGGATCCGGCCGGTGCGCGGGTTCGGCTACCAGTTGACGGTGCCCGAGGCCAGGATTCCGGCTGCCGGGCAACCGCGTCGATCACTGCAGTGACCGGCCGGTTGGCCCGTTTGCGGACCGGCACACCCGTGTCGGATATGTCGCACTTCGGGTTCACCCTCCGTTCACCTTCGCGGGGTCTGCTGTCCATCCACGGCCTTTAGCGTCCAGTTCTGCCAGCCGCCATCCGGTGTCCGGCCGTGCCGCCGATCGGGCGCACATCACCAACCTGTTCGATGTCAACGGAGGTTCTTGCGTGAAGATCACGCGAATGAGTGGGCTGATGGCTCTTCTGGCGGTGGGGGCGTTGACCCTCAGTGCGTGCGGAAGTGACAACAACTCCACCAGTACGTCGTCGGCGGCGGCCGCTGCCACGTCCGCCGCGGGGTCCGCCACCTCGGCCGCGGGCTCGGCCATGGCATCGGGCTCGGCAATGGCCTCGGGTTCTGCTGCCGCCTCGGGTGGCGCGTCCGCCGGCACCACCTTCGAGGCAGCCGGATTCACCTGCGCCACGGGGGAACTCCGGTCCTCCGGGTCCACCGCGCAGGGCAAGGTGATGGAGCAGTGGATCGCCGACTACAACAGCAAGTGCGGCGCCAACCTGAACGAGTACGGCGGCGGCGGTTCCGGCAAGGGCATCCAGGACTTCCTCGGTAACCAGGTCGACTTCGCCGGTTCGGACTCCGCACTCAAGCCGGAGCAGGCCGCGACGGCCAAGGACAGCCGGTGCAAGGGCAACCCGGCGCTGGATCTGCCGATGGTCACCGGGCCGATCGCGTTGGCGTACAACATCTCCGGCGTCGACAGCCTCACCCTGACCCCGGAGGTGATCGCCGGCATCTACTCGGGCAAGATCACCAAGTGGAACGCCCCGGAGATCGCCGCGCTGAACTCCGGCGTGACGCTGCCGGACCTCGCCATCCAGGCGGTGCACCGCGCCGAGGACTCCGGCACGACGGAGAACTTCACCAAGTACCTCAAGGCTGCCGCGCCGGACGCCTGGACGTTCGAGCCGGCCAAGGCGTGGGCCGCCCCGGGCGGCGTCGCCGCGCAGGGTAGCGACGGCGTCTCCAAGCAGGTCGCCAGCACCGACGGTTCCATCGGATACGTCGAGTGGGGCTTCGCCCAGGACGACGGGCTGAACGTCGCCAAGGTCGACAACGGCGGCGGCGCCGTCGAGCTGACGGCCGAGTCGGCAGGGCAGGCCGTGGCCGCGGCCGACGTGGTCGGAACCGGTCAGGACTTGGCGCTGAAGCTCGACTACGCGACCAAGGAGCCGGGCGTGTACCCGATCGTCCTGGTCACCTACGAGATCGTCTGCTCCGCCGGCAACGGCGACCTCGGCCCGCTGCTGCAGTCGTTCCTCGGTTACACCGCCACCGACGGGCAGACCAGCCTGCAGGATCTCGGCGCGGCCCCGCTGCCGGCGGAGATCCAGACCAAGGTGATCGCCGCGGCCAAGACGATCAGCAGCTGATCGTCATCGCCGAACGAAGTCGGGCAGTGCGTCATCCGGCGCAACGCCCCTGCGGCCGCCCGGCCGGGGTCTCCCCCCGACCGGGCGGGTCCTGCATGTACCGAGCACGGCGTCGGCCCATCGTGAGGCCTTCTGCAACCGATGTCCGATCGGTCACCATGAGCGGCATGACGATCGGTGACCCACCCGCAGTCGACACCCCGGTCGAGGAGACATGGCCAACCCGCCAGATGGCACGGCAACGGAAAACGACCCGATGACCGACGACAAGTTCGAGGTGGCGGCGCTGGGCGTGCCCGGCGCGCTCCCGGTCGGCCCCGGCGACCCGGACAGCGAGGACCGTCCCGACCCGGAGGGTGCGCTCACCCCCGACGGCCGACCGGAGGCCGGCATCACCGGCCGCTCGGTGCGGCTGGGCGACCGGGTGTTCAAGGGACTGGCTGCCGGGTCGGGCGCCGTGCTGCTGGTGGTGATGGCCGCGATCGCGATCTTCCTGATCTGGAAGGCGATCCCGGCGTTCACCAACAACACCGGCAACCTGTTCACCACGCAGACCTGGAACCCGCAGGGTGATCCGCCGGTGTTCGGCATGGCCGCGGTCTTCTTCGGCACGGTCGTCGCGGCGTTCATCGCGATGTTCGTCGGGGTGCCGGTGGCGATCGGTATCGCGCTGTTCATCTCGCACTACGCCAACCGCCGGCTGGCCACCAGCCTCGGCGCCGTCGTCGACCTGCTCGCGGCGGTGCCCTCGCTGGTCTTCGGCATGTGGGGCCTGTACTTCCTCATTCCCCAGACGCAGGGCTTCCAGCAGTGGCTGTCGGTCTATTTCGGCTGGATCCCGATCTTCGAGAACACCACCGCGACCACCGCCGGACAGTTCGGCAAGTCACTGCTGATCGCCGGCCTGGTGCTGGCCATCATGATCATCCCGATCGTGTCGGCGGTCTGCCGGGAGGTGTTCCTGCAGGTGCCGCGGGACACCATCGACGCCGCATGGGCGCTGGGTGCGACCAAGTGGGAGATGATCCGCACCGCAGTGCTGCCGTTCGGCCGTCCCGGCATCATCTCCGCCGCCATGCTCGGTCTGGGCCGGGCCCTGGGCGAGACCATCGCCGTCGCGCTGGTGCTCAACTCCGGCTTCAAGATCAACTGGAATCTCACCGAGCCGGGCGGTGACACGTTCGCCTCGACCATCGCGCTGAAGTTCGGCGAGGCCGGTGGCTCCCCGACGGCCATCGCCGCACTGATCGCCGCCGGCCTGTTCCTGTTCGTCATCACCCTGATCGTGAACTCGATCGCCCGCATCGTGATCGCCCGCCGCAAGGAGTTCACCGCATGAGCGACCAGCTCGACGCCCCGTCCTCCGGCGCCGTCGCGGTGGCGCCCCCACCGGGCAAGCCCACCGCCACCTCCGACCTGGTCGGTGCCCGGCTGCCGGGCTGGGCGCCGTTCGGTGCGGCCGTCGTCGGCGGCGGCGTCGCATTCGGCCTCAAGCTTCTGCTCGGCTGGACCGGTTGGTACACCTGGTTCTTCACCGCGGCCGCGCTGTTCGTCATCGCGTTGACCGCCTGGTCGTTCGCGGTCGAGGGCCGCCGCCGGGCGAAGGACCGGTTCGCGTCGACTCTGGTGTACGCCTCGTTCGTCGCCGCGATCGTGCCGCTGGTGCTGATCCTGAGTTACATCGCGATCAAGGGCTTCCCGGTGCTCGGCGTCGATTTCTTCACCCGGTCGATGAACGGAGTGACCAGCCGGCAGGAGGGCGGCGGCCTGTACCACGCCCTGGTCGGCACGCTGATCATCGTCGGCATCGCTGCCGTCATCGCGCTGCCCATCGGCATCTTCACTGCCATCTACCTGGTGGAGTACGGGCGTGGGAAGTTCGCCAAGGCGGTGACGTTCTTCGTCGACGTGATGACCGGGGTGCCGTCGATCGTCGCCGGGCTGTTCGTCTACACGTTCCTGCTGCTCGGATTCGGGATGCGCCCCTTCGGCGCCGCGGGCGCGATCGCCCTGGCGATCCTCATGGTGCCCGTCTCGGTGCGCGCCTCCGAGGAGATGCTCAAGCTGGTCCCGCGGGATCTGCGGGAGGCGTCGTACGCCCTCGGCGTGCCCAAGTGGCGGACGATCATCAAGGTGGTGCTGCCCACCGCGATGTCCGGGCTGATCACCTCCGCACTGCTCGCCATCGCCCGCGTCGCCGGCGAGACCGCGCCGCTGATCCTGCTGGTCGGGTACACCGCGCGGATCAACTTCGACCCGTTCAGCGGCGACCAGGCCACCCTGCCGATGATGGTCTGGGACCAGCTCGGCAAGCGGTCCGGCACCACGTCCAACGCCTTCACCGAGGGCCGTGCCTGGGGCGCCGCACTCACCCTGGTGCTGCTGGTGCTGATCCTCAACATCGGCGCCAGGCTGCTCGCCAAGCTCGCCCAACCCAAGGCCCGCTGAGCGCCCGCCGGCCGCTTCAGACCCACCGCACCTGCGCACCACCGACCTGCAAAAGGACTGACAGACATGGCCAAGCGCATCGACGTCGAGGACGTCAACGTCTTCTACGGTGACTTCCTCGCGGTCGAGGGTGCCTCGATCAACATCGCCCCACTCTCCGTCACCGCCCTGATCGGGCCGTCGGGCTGCGGGAAATCCACCTTCATTCGGGTGCTCAACCGCATGCACGAGGTGATCCCCGGCGGGCGGGTCAGCGGCAAGGTGATGCTGGACGGCGAGGACCTGTACGGGCCCGGGGTGGACCCGGTGAACGTCCGCCGCACGGTCGGCATGGTGTTCCAGAAGGCAAACCCGTTCCCGACCATGTCGATCTACGACAACGTGATCGCCGGGTACAAGATCGCCGGCACCAAGAAGAACAAGAACGACCTCGACGACATCGTCGAGCGCTCGCTCAAGGGCGCCAACCTGTGGGAAGAGGTCAAGCAGCGGCTGAACCGGCCGGGAGCCGGGCTCTCCGGTGGTCAGCAGCAGCGGCTGTGCATCGCCCGGGCGATCGCCGTCGAACCGTCCGTGCTGCTGATGGACGAGCCCTGCTCGGCGCTGGACCCGATCTCGACGCTGGCCATCGAGGACCTGATCAGCGAGCTGAAGACCCGCTACACGATCGTCATCGTCACCCACAACATGCAGCAGGCAGCCCGGGTTTCGGACCGGACGGCGTTCTTCAACCTCGCCGGCGTCGGCCAGCCCGGCCGGCTCGTCGAGTACGACGACACCGCCAAGATCTTCTCCAACCCGGTGCAGAAGGCCACCGAGGACTACATCTCCGGCCGCTTCGGCTGATCCGGGTCGGCCCCCTCCGGGCGGGCTCACGTGCGCTCGTGTCGGGCTGATCGCGGGCTCGCAGCCGGCTTCGGTCCGGCCCGGGTGTGGGGTCACCCGCACGGGGTGATTTCCACTCCCGGCCCACCTTCCGCGCGCACTCCGTGTCGCCGCCAGCACCTGCCGTTTGCCTGGCGTTCACCTGTTGTTCGCTTTTGCTGGTGACGCTCACTCCTGTCAGCGTGGCCGGCCCCGCCGGCCCGACAGAGCGGAGCGCAACAGGTGCTGTTCTCGCAGGCGGTGTGCGACAACTGCGGTGCGGGCTTCGCATCGAGCGTGGTGGTGGCCGAGCGGCGTGGTGACCCGGTCAGCTACCGGCGATCGGCGGGGCCGTGCCCACGGTGCGGCGGGCGGGGAAGGATCCCGGATTGGATCTTCCGCCTGCACGGTGCTGCATCGGCGGCCCGGGACCAGGCGACCGAGGACGAGAACACGGCCGTGCTCGCGGCTGTGCGGCAGTGTCAGGCCGCCCCCCTTGACCAGGCCGCGCGGGCGGCGTTCGCGCTGGCCCTGACCGGGTCGTGGCGCGGGGTCGCCATCACCGTGGGCAGGATCCCGCTGGCCGAGTGCGAGGCGGCGGTGGCGATGCTGGGCCGAATGCTGGAGGATGTTGTGCCCACCGGCGGCCGCCCCGACGGCCGGGAGGCCATGGTGGCCATCCGCACGGTCGCGGGCCCGGCCGCCGCCGGGCGGCCCGGAGCGACTGCCGCGAGCGGAGCTACAGCCAGCGCCGCGCCCGGAACACCCGGTGCAGGACGAAGCCCAATGTCAGCATGAGCAGGATCGCGAACGGGTAGCCGTACTTCCACTGCAGTTCAGGCATGGCGGTGAAGTTCATGCCGTAGACCGTGCCGACCAACGTCGGCGCAAACAGGATCGCCGCCCACGCCGAGATCTTCTTGACCTCTTCGTTCTGCGCATAACTGGCCTCGGTGAGCGCGCGCATCTCCTCGTTCTGCTGCTGGGCAACCAGTGTGGCGTTCACCGACAGCGCGCTTGCCAGCAGATCGCGGTAGCCGTCGACCCGCTCCACCAGATGCTCGACGTGGTCGGAAACGTCACCGAGGTTGTGCTGCAGTTCGACGTCGACGCCGTACTTGTCGAACCCGCCGGCCAGTGCACCGAGGATGTCCCGCAGGGAGTGGGTGGCACGCTGGAACTCGATCACCTCGCCGGTCAGCTCGTAGATGCGCCGGGAGACGGCCGGATCGCCCTCGAACAGCTGGTTCTCGATCTCGTCGATGTCGTTCTGCAGACCCACCATCACCGGGATGTATTCGTCGACGACCTCGTCGAGAATGGCGTACAGCACCGCCTCGGTGCCCAGGCAGAGCAGTTCCGGTGTCGTTTCCAGCCGCCGCCGCACCTTCGCCAGGTCCGGGCATTCCGCACGCCGGATGGTGATGACGAAATTCCGGCCGACGAAGATGTGCAGCTCCCCGAATTCGACCTTCTCGACGTCGTCGAGGTACCGCGCCGGCCGCACCACGACGAACAGGGTGTCGCCGTACCGCTCCATCTTGGGTCTCTGGTGCGCGGTGATGGCGTCCTCGACCGGCAGCTCGTGCAGGTCGAATTCCTCTGCGACGGCGAGGGATCTCGTGTTCGTCTGGGCGGTACAGGCCGATCCACGCCATGCCGTGGCTGCGGGCGAATCCGTCCCGCACCTCCGGCGACGGCATCGCCTCCGGGGCGCGCTGACCGTCGACGTAGACGGCCTTGTCGATCAGCGTCATGGGAAGCCCTGGATATCCACGCGGAATGGCTGGCGCCCGGTCCCGGACAGTCTGACACCGCCACGCATTTGCGCGGCGGGTGTTCACCCATTGTTCGCGTGATCGACGTTTTACCTCGCTCACCGCGAATTCGGCCGCGCCGGCCGTGCGGCCGGGTCAGACAGCTGCCGGCGTGCCGGCCCCCAGCCGGCGCATCAGGCCGGCGAGGGTGTCGATCTCGTCGTCGGTGAGCGCGGTCAGTTCGCGACGCACGGCCGGGGCGAGCACCCCGGTGGCGCGGGCCAGCGTCTCGCGGCCCTTCGGGGTCAGCACCGCCTCGGTGGCCCGCCGATCGGTGCGACTGAGCTCGCGGGTGACCAGGTCCGCGTCCTCCATCCGGTCGACCAGCCGGCTGATGCCGCTGTCGCTGAACCCGACCGAGCAGGCGAGGTCGCTCATCCGGGCGCGGTGCGTGGGGGCGCCGTCCAACCGCAGCAGCACCTCGAACCAGGGCAGCGGGATACCGGCCTCGTCCCGTGACGCCCGTTCCAGCGCACCGCGGACCTCCTCGTATGCCCTCGTGACGTCGGCCCATGCGTTGATCCAGCGGTCGGCGGGTGCATCCATGGCAGCAGACTACCGGCCGCCGCAAGTACTTGATAGAGCAGACACTTGCGATGGCAAGCAACATGTGTGACAGTGACGGTACTTGCAACAGCAGGTATCTACAGCAACAAGTAAGGACTCGTGATGGTCACCGATCTCTCGCCGCGCCCCGACGTGACGCCCCGCCCGACCCGGCGCCAGGATGTGATCCTCGGGGCGGTGGTCGCCGTCGAGGCGCTGCTGGTTCTCGCCCCGGTCGTCATCCTCGGCAGCGCGATCTCCTGGCCCACCACTCTCGGCGACCCGGCCGCGATCGCGTTGCCCCGGCTGCTGGAGAACGAGGGCGCTGTCCGGTTCGGCTACATCCTGTATCTGCTGTATTCGGTGTTGCTGTTGCCCGTCGGCATCGTGCTGGCCCGCAGGCTGATCCCGTCCCCGACCGTCGCGGCCGTGGCGGCGGGGTTCATCGCCGTGTCGGCGGCCTTGCGCGGAATCGGGATCGTGCGCTGGTTGGGTGCGGCTCTGCCGATGGCCCAGGACTGGCAGAACGCCGATGCTGCCGGCCGGACGGCCATCGCGGCCTCGTTCGAGACGCTCAACAACTACGGCGGCACGATCGGTGAGGAATTGGGCGTCTCGCTGATGACGGTCGGATTCCTGATCGCCATCGTCCACGGCGCGCGACTGCTGCCCACCGCGCTGCGGGTGGCCGGCGCGGTGGTCGCCCTGCTCGCCGCCGCCCCCGCGGTGGAACTGGCCGGGTTCGACGCGGGCGGCGCCCTGGTCACGCTGTCCTCGGTCGCCGTCCTGCTGTGGCTGCTCGCCGTGGCGGTGTGGCTGATCCGGGCCGGCGGCCGCACCCGGCGGAGCTGAGCAAAGGTGGACTGGAAACGGGTGGACCGGGAGCGCGGCGCCGCGCGACAGGGGGCGGCGTCCTCCAACCCCGGGAGGTCAGCTGTCCGGGGCGGTCGCGAGGGCCGGAGTGGTGTCGCCGCCGACGTTCTCGCCGGTGACCAGGAACACCACCCGGCGGGCGACCGACACGGCGTGGTCGGCGAACCGCTCGTAGAAGCGGGCCAGCAGGGCGATGTCCACGGCCGGACCCACCCCGTGCCGCCACTGCGGGTCCTCCAGCACCACGAACAGCTCCCGCTGCAGGTCGTCCATCAGGTCGTCCTCGACCTCGAGGCGGCGGGCGAGGTCGACGTCACGCTCGCGCAGCACCACCCCGGCCTGGTCGGCGAGATGCACACCGACCCGTCCCATGCGTTCGATGATCGGCCGGACCTCCGCGGGCACCACGTGCGCGGGGTGCCGGCGGCGCGCGGCCTTGGCCACATGGATGGCGAGCGCCCCCATCCGCTGCAGGTCGGCGACCACCCAGATGGCGGCGATCACGGCACGGAGGTCACCGGCGACGGGTGCCTCCAGGGCGAGCAACTCGAAGGCGACCTTCTCCGCGTTCGCCCGCATCTCGTCGAGCCGGACGTCGGACGCGATGACCTGCTCGGCGATCGTCAGATCGGCATCGAGCACCGCCTTGGTCGCGTCACGCAGGGCGTCGCTGGCGACCGCGCACATCGACGATCCGTGCTCACCCAGATCGGCGAGCCGCAGGTGATAGGCCTCTCTCATGGTTCAACGATAGTTCCCCGCGCTCATCGGGCCGAACCTCCGGGGTGAACGGCCAGTGAACGGAAGGCGCACATCACGCGGAGCACCGATCCCCGAGGCCGGTGGGGGCGCGGGCCGCTCCCCTGGACGGCCGGGCCGGCTCAGGCGCAGAGGTCTTGACCGGCGTTGACCGAGGCGAGCGCACCGGAGGTCAGGGTCGGCGCGGCCGATGCGGCGGCTGCGGCGGTGGTGTTGACCGTCGCGGTGACGGCGACACCGGCCGTCACGGGCGACACCTGGCCGGTCCAGGTCTGGCCGAGCATCAGCCGCACCTCGGTGCCCAGGTCCGGGGTCGGCACCAGCGTCGCGCCCTCGACCGCCGCGGCGACCGTCAGTGCCGCCGGCAGGTTGTTGGGGGCGTACTGGATCGTCACACCCGGTTCCGTCTGCCCCTCGGGCGCCTGCAAATCATCCTCGGTGACGGCGAATCCGGCGTCGTCGAGCGCGGTCATCGCCTCCGTCGCGATGCCGGTGCGCCCGGTGACGTTGACGACCTTCAGGTCGATGCCGGCCGGGTCGACGGTCTTGCCGGAGTTCGGTGTGCTGCTCGGCGTGCTTCGGGCGGTGGTGGTGGTGGTGGGTGCGGCGGACGTCGCGGCGGGGGTCTGTGTCGGGTCCGGCTCACCGGGCAGTCGCCGGTCGTTGACCAGGGCGTCGAACACCGCCGGCGCCTTGCGCTGGTCGACCTCCAGCGTGTCGGGGTCGGACGGCGACGGCACGGTGGGCAGCGTGAAGAACGTGACCCGCGCCGGGTCGAGGTTGCCGAACGACTGCGCCAGGGCCACCAGGTCGTCGATGGTCACGTTGTCGGTGAACGTGTTGGAGACGAACGCCTGCAGGAACGAATCCAGGGTGACCGGGTTCAGCAGCGTCCCGGCGCTGGTGACCTGCTGCAGGATGGCGGACAGCACGATCTGCTGGCGCCGGATGCGCGCGAGGTCGGAGTCCTTGTCGCCCTTGACATTCCGGGCGCGGACCAGGCTGAGCGCCTGCTGGCCCTGGATCTTCTGCACGCCGCCGTTCGGCACCACCAGGCCCAGCTCGGCGTCGTCGATGCGGCCGCAGACGTTGACCGTGACGCCGCCCAGCGCGTCCACCATGTTCTGGAAACCGGCGAAGTCGATGCCGATGACGCGGTCGATGCGCAAACCGGTCAGGTCCTGGATGGCGCGCACCGAACATTGCGGGCCGCCCACCGAGAAGGCGGAGTTGATGCGCCAGCGCTCACCGGGATTGGTGGGGTAGTTGTTCTCGGACAGCTTGCCGGTGGCGGCGTCCCAGCTCTTGCAGGTGGGCGCGTCGATGAGGGTGTCCCGCGGGATGGACAGCACGGTGACGTGCTGCCGGTCGCCGCTGATGTGGGCGATCATCTGGGTGTCGGAGTTGGCGACGTCGTCACTGGTGCTGTCGTCGGTGCTGCCGGCCTTGCTGTTGGCGGCGCCGGCCCTGGTGTCCGAGCCCAGCAGCAGGATGTTCTCCGGCTTGTAGACGGGCGCGCCGGCCGCTTCGTCCGGGGCCGCGGGCGTGGCCGTCGCGGTGACGATGTTCGTGTCGTCGGTGACGATGGCCTGCACGCTGCGCGACTGGATCCCCGAGTCGGCGCGGGACTTGATGGCCCATTCCCACCCGGTGCCGGTGAGGACCAGGACCGCGACCAGGGCGATCACGATCCGCCCGGTGATCAGCCAGCGGCGGTGCCCGGAGTGTGCGCGGTGCCGGCTCGACCCGGCGGCAGCCGGAGCGCCCTCCTCCCTCGACGACGGGCCGGACGCGCCGGTGTCGCGCGGCTCCTCGCTCACGCGACCTCCTGTTCTGCTTTCCTACGATTCGTCATGTTCCGGCCGTGGTGGTCCGGTGGTGCTGCCCTCGTGCGATGTCGGTGTGCGGCATTCGGGTGTCCTCACCGGTTGCTGCCCATCGTGATGGTACGGACAGTCGCCGGAGAGCAGGTGCGGATACCGACTGGCGGAACCGGAACCGCTCTGACGGGGACAGTGCAGCACACCTGTACCCGCCAACCACCCGAATGACGCAGAGCGGTCAAACGCGTTCAGCTCACGCATAAAGCTGTGAGCCACGCCTCGCCGTCACGGACGCCGAAATGCAGGGTGGTGAGGTCGGTGCCCGTCACCCGGTCGCCGGCGTAGATGCGGATCAGCGCCGGCAGGGCGTAGACGGCGCCGGTCAGCGTGCCGGAGGTCGGTCGCCAGTCGGGTGCCGGCCGCAGCCCGTCGTACACCGGCTCGAACCTCAGCGTCGAGGTGGTGGGCGGGCACCGGCGCAGCACGGCCGCGGAGCCCGGGTCGACGACGTCCGCGAGTACCTTCTGCTGGCCGGCCGCCGGGCCACCCGCGGCGGCGTTGATCCGGTCCAGAGTGGTGCGGATCGCGCGCTGGTCGTCGGGTGGGACGGTGAACGGCGACCCGCCGGCCGGGCGGTCCTGCGCTGTGGGGCCGTTGGACGCGGCCGCGCCGGTCGATGCGGACTGCACGTCATCCGCACCGGTGCAGGCTGTCGCGGCGACGGCGATCGCCAGCACGACGGCCACGGCGAGCACCGTCCGCAGCCGGCGCGCGCGACGGCCGGCCGGGCGTTGCGGGCTTTCCTGCGCGTCACTGACGCGCACGCGAGCTGCGCGCACGTCACGCACCGGCAGGTCGGTCGGCGAGCGCGGGGGTCACCACGCTCCCGTCACCCTCCGCCGTCATCGGTCTCCGCCCCCTCCGGCACGACCTCCGAATCCGGGTCGTCCAGCCACCCGTGCGGGAGGGCGACCTTTCGCTGTGGGGAGCCCTGCCGCCCCCGGGGGCCGTCACCGGCGTCGGGGAACGGTTGGTCGAGGTCGAGCCCGGCCAGCAGATCGTCGAGCTCGGTCAGCGTCGACACCATGCCGAGCAGCCGCCGCGGCTCCGACCCGACGGCGAAACCCTTGAGGTACCAGGCGATGTGTTTGCGCAGGTCGCGCATGCCGCGGTCCGGGCCCATCTCGTCACACAGCAGTTCGGCGTGCCGGCGCAGGATCCCGGCCACGGCCCGCAGGTCCGGCGGCGTCGGTGCGGGCCGGCCCTCGAAGGCGGCCGCGAGCTCGGCGAACAGCCACGGCCGGCCCTGGCAGCCGCGGCCCACCACCACGCCGTCACAACCGGTCGCGGCCATCATCGCGAGCGCGTCGGAGGCGGCGAAGATGTCGCCGTTGCCCAGCACCGGGACGCTGGTGACGAGCTGCTTGAGCGTGCCGATCGCATCCCAGTCGGCCTTCCCGGAGTAGTGCTGGATCGCGGTCCGGCCGTGCAGCGCGACCGCTGCGACGCCGCAGTCCTCCGCGATCCGTCCGGCGTCCTGATAGGTCACGTGCTCCGGGTCGATGCCGATCCGCATCTTGACCGTCACCGGGATGCCGGCCGGCGCCGCCGTCCGCACCGCGGTGCCGACGATCGACTCGAAGAGCTTGCGCTTGTAGGGCAGTGCCGATCCGCCGCCCTTGCGTGTCACCTTCGGCACCGGGCAGCCGAAGTTGAGGTCGATGTGATCGGCGAGGTCCTCCTCGATGACGATCCGCACCGCCTGCCCGACGACGGCCGGGTCGACCCCGTAGAGCTGCACGGACCGCGGCGACTCGTCGGGCGCGAACCGGATCATCTCCCGGGTCTTCGGGTCACCGGCCACCAGCGCGCGGGTGGTGATCATCTCGCAGACGTACAACCCCGCACCGAACTCCCGGCACAGCGAACGGAACGAGGAGTTGGTGATGCCGGCCATCGGGGCCAGCACGACCGGCGGCCAGACCGGGAAGGGCCCGATGGTCAGGCCACCGGTGTGGGCGGGCGCGGTCGGAGTACTCACCGGGTCATTGTCCCCGCTGGCCGGCCGGAGTCCGGCCGCGCGCCCCCGTGCGGGTCCGGGAAAGCGCCCGACCTCGTCCAGCGTGCGGGCCGATGGCAGGGTTGCGACCATGAGCGCACCGCTGACCCTCGGCCGCCTGGACGCGCACCGCGCCGAAGACCGCCCCGACCTGCTCGCGCCGCCGGTCCTCGCCGCCCTGCACACCTGGGACGCGCCCGTCTCGGTGGCCGCGATCGACCCTTCGCTGGCGGACACGGCCGCGTTCTGTGCCGCCTACGACGTCGCGCCCGCGGCGTCGGCGAACTGCGTGGTGGTGACCGGGAAGCGGGCGGGCGAGCAGCGCTGGGCCGCCGCCGTGGTGCTCGCCACCACCAGGGCCGACGTCAACGGCGTGGTCCGGCGGCGGCTCGACGTGCGCAAGGTCTCGTTCGCCGCGATGGACGATGCCGTCTCGACGACCGGGATGGAGTACGGCGGCATCACGCCGATCGGTCTGCCGGCGGGCTGGCCGATCCTGGTGGACGCGGCGGTGACGGCGGCCGGGCCGGTGGTGATCGGGTCCGGCATTCGCGGCTCCAAACTGATCCTGGACGGCGCGGACCTGGGCCGGTTGCCGGGAGCCGACGTGGTCGAGGAACTCGCCACCCCGGTGTGACGGCGCGGGCAATGTCCGTTCTCGAGCTCGCCGCGCTCCGCGGCGGCGGCCCGGCCCTCAGCCGCCGACGACGGGCAACACCTCAGCCCCGACCAGCGCGATGTGGTCGAGGTCGGAGAGGTCGAGCACCTGCAGGTAGCCGCGCTGCACACCGGCCGCTTCCCATGCCTTGACGGTGTCCACGACCTCACCGACGGTGCCGGCGAACGGACTGGTCCGTGCTTCCTCCGACGTCCGGCCGATGGCCGCGGCGCGGCGCTCGAACTCGGCCTCGTCGCGGCCGACGCACAGCGGGTGCGCCGTGGAGTACACCAGCGAGCCCGGGTCGCGGCCGGCCTGCTCGCACGCCTGCCGCACGCGGTCGATCTGCGCCACGGTGCTGTCCAGGTCGACGAACCCGACGTTGAACTCGTCGGCGAACCGGGCCGCCAGCGCCGGGGTCCGCCGCGGGCCGTGGCCGCCGACGATGATCGGCAGCTTCGGCGTCCCGGACGCGTCGGTCTGCCGCGGCTTGGGCAGTCCGGGCGCGCCGTCCAGCTGATAGTGCCGGCCCGCGTACCGGAAGCTGCCGCCCTCCGGGGTCGCCCAGAGGCCGGTGATCACCTCCAGTTGCTCGGTCAGCCGGTCGAACCGCTCGCCGAAGCTCGCACCGAAATCGATCCCGTAGGCGGTGTGCTCTGCCTCGTACCAGCCCGACCCGAGCCCGAGTTCCATCCGCCCGCCGGAGATGTCGTCGATCTGCGCAGTGGCGATGGCCGTCATCGACGGGTGGCGGAACGTGGCCGACGTCACCAGGGTGCCGAACCGGATGTCGGGCACCTGCGCGGCGATGGCGCCGAGGTTGACGAACGAGTCGGACGGACCGGGCAGGCCGGGGTCATCGCCCATCCGCAGCAGGTGGTCGGAGCGGAAGAACGCGGAGAAGCCGCCGTCCCGGGTTGCCCGGGCGACCGCCAGTAGATCGGCATGGGACGCGCCCTGCTGCGGTTCGGTGAAGATGCGAAGGTCCATGGACCCGACGGTAGCCACCACCGGCGGACGACAAACACCGATCCTGCACGGCTGTGGAAAGCTGCGCCACCATGGACTCAGCCGCCTCCGACAGCACGTCCGCGACACCGCCCGGCCCGGCTCCCGGATCCGTCCGTGACGAGGTCAGATCCGTGCCATGGCAGCAGGGCTGGTGGCTGAACCGGCCGCCGCACGTCGCGATCCGGGGCGGCCGGCTCGTGATCCGGGCGGCCGGCGGCAGCGATGCGTGGCGCACCACGTCGTACGGCTTCGTCCGGGACAGCGCGCACGCATTGCTCAGCGACCTGCCCGACGGCTGGGCGGTGCAGGTGTCGTTCGTGGCGGACTTCGACCAGCAGTTCGACCAGGCCGGGTTGCTCGTCCGGGTCGACGAACGACACTGGGTCAAGGCCGGTGTCGAGTTCGCCGACGGTGCGCTGCAGGCCTCCGCGGTGGTCACCGACGAGGTCTCCGACTGGTCCGTCGCGTGGGCGCCGGAGTGGGCGGGCAGCGAGGTGACGGTGCGGGTCAGCCGGGCCGGTGATGCGCTGACCTTCCGGATCCGCCGCCGCGAGGAGCCATGGCGGCTGCTCCGGCTGGCGCCGCTCGCGCCCGGTGCGGTGGCCTATGCCGGGCCGTACTGTGCGGCGCCGGAGCGGGAGGGCCTCGCCGTGACGTTCACCCGGTGGGCGGCGGGACCGGCCGACGAGGGCCTGCACCCGGGCTGATCTGATAGCCGGATGACGACCGCCCCCGTTGACCCGACTGCGCTGCTGGACCTCGCGACTCGCGCCGCCAGGGCCGCCGGTGTCGAGCTGATGAGCCGTTACGGCCGGATTCAGGGGCTGGACACCAAGACGTCGGTCACCGACCCGGTTTCCGACGCCGACCGGGCGGCGGAGCAGATACTCGTCGAGTTGATCACCGGCGAGCGGCCCGATGACGGCCTGCTCGGCGAGGAGGGCGCGGACCGGCCGTCCCGCTCCGGCATCCGCTGGGTCGTCGACCCGCTGGACGGCACCGTCAACTACCTGTACCAACTGGACAACTTCTCGGTCAGCGTGGCCGCCGAGGACGCCGAGGGTGCGCTGGTCGGCGTCGTGCACAACCCGGTCACCGACCGCACCTTCCACGCCATCCGCGGCGCGGGCGCGGCCGTCGACGGCACCCCGCTGCGGGCGAACGATCCGGTCCCGCTGGACAGAGCGCTGGTGGCAACGGGTTTCGGTTACGAGGCGGAACGCCGCCGGGTGCAGGGCGCGCTGATCGCCACCCTGCTGCCCCGGGTGCGGGACATCCGCCGGATGGGTTCGGCCGCACTGGATCTGTGCGCGGTGGCGTCCGGCGCCGTGGACGGCTATTTCGAGGAGGGCGTCAAAGCCTGGGATGTCGCCGCCGGCGGGCTGATCGCCCGGGAGGCCGGGGCGCGGTACGCCGTCGTCACCCCCACCGGTGCCGAGACCGGTTGCCTGGCCGCCGGTCCGGCGCTCTTCGACGAACTCCTCGCGGCGTTGAACGAGCCGGGCGTGCCGACCCCCGGCTGACCGACGCTTCGCGCCCACGCCGGCGCCGTCGGTCCGGCGGTGGGCTGGGATCAGGAGTCCCCGGTGGAGCCTGCCCGCCCGGTGTTGGCGAGGGCGGCGCCCACCTGATCGGCCAGCGCGACGGCCACTTGCAGCTGCTCCCGAGACGGCCGCACCACCCGAGTCGAGGCGGTCAGCAGGAACTGCCCGTGCACGACGCCACCGCTGCGCACCGCAAGCGCGATGGTGGAGTCAGTGGGCAGGCCGTGGCGGGACACATCGATGGCACGGCCGTGACGGGAGACGGTGCCTGACGCATCGATCGTGGGTAACCCCGAGTGGTTGCCGGCGTCGAACCGGCAGCTGTCGATCCGCAAGATCTGGGTGATCTGCCGGCACACCACGGCGATCACATCGGCGGTCGACGACTGGCCGGCGGCGACTGCAGCGGCGGTCCCTGCCACGCCGTTCAGGTATCCCTGTTCGAGGCTGGCCCTGGACTGTTCCCGGCGGCCCCACAGGGACAGCTCACCGACGGCTGCACCGGTCACCAAGAGCAACACCGCCGTTTCGATGTCGGCACGATCAGCGATGGTGAAGGTGTTGTACGGCTCGGTGAGGAAGAAGTCGAACCCGGCGGCGCTCGACAGTGCGGCGACGATTCCCGCGGCTCGGATCCCCGTGGCCGCGGCACCAACGACCAGCAGCACCAGCCCGAGTGCGGCATTGGTGTTCGCGATGTCATCGCGGAACAACGCCAGGACGCTGCACGCGACCAGCGGCACCACCGCTGCCGCTGCCACCACCCACGGCCGGTGCGCCTGCAGGACGGGGTCGATTCTCATCGCTTCACCGAGTCCTCCGCGGTGCGTCGTCGTGAAAGCCGGAGACGACCGAGCCCGGACCGTCCACAACGGTCGTCACCGAAAGATTGCGGAGCGGCGAACACTCCGCGGGGGTCGCTTTCCGCGCCCGCGCTCCGACCGCGGAACGGAGGAAGGCGATGGCAACTGCCAGGCCGCCGGCCAGCGCGACGGCCCCCGGCGCTCGGGCCGACCCTCCGTCCACCACGATGACGGCCATCATTCCGAGGAACCCGATCCAGACACCGATGACGGCCACCAGCAGAAGGCGCGCCTGCCCGCCCGCCGTCGCACCCGCCGGTGCGACGGCGGAACGAACACCGGCCGGCAGGGCAGGTGCGACGTCGTCACCACCCGGGGCGCCCAGCAGGGTCATCGCCCGCTCCAGCATTCCGCTCCCCATCCTTCACGGCCCCGGCAATTGCGGCGCGCTGGTCCGAACGATAAGAGCCGGGCGGCGATCCTGATCGGTTTTTGACGGCTTTTTAGCGCTGCGCGGCGGAAGGAAGACACAATTTTGATGGCACCGATTCCGGCCGTGCTTCACCCAGCCCGAGCTACCCGGCGAAGGCGTCGAGGAACCGGTCCCGGAAGGCGTCCATCGGCCACACGGGCGCGCCGGGGCCGGGGCGCAGGCCGTCCTGCCAGCCCCAGCCGGCGATTCGGTCGAGCACCGCGGGGTCGCGGGCGATCACCGTCACCGGCACGTCGTGGCCGGCGCCATCACCGCTGACCACGGTCGCCGGCTGGTGGTCGCCGAGCATGATCACCACGAGGTCGTCGTCGCCGTACGTCCGCACGAACGACAGCACCGACGACACCGAGTAGGCGATGGCGCGGCCGTACTCGGCCTGCACCTGCCGGGGGTCCTGCCACACCTGCTTGGCCGACCTGCCCTGCGCGGGCATCGGGTCGAACACCGACCCGTCCCCGACCCGGTCCCAGCCGACCATCGACGGCAGCGGGGCCCACGGCGAATGACTGGAGGCCAGGTCGATCTCCGCCATCACCGGCTGACGGTCGGTGCCGGCCAGTTCCCGCCGTTGCAGGAAGGCGAGGGTGAACTGGTCCGGCATCGTCGAGTAACCGAACTTCGGGCCCCGGTAGCCGACGTTGCGGGCGTCGTACACCTGGTCATAGCCGTAGAACCCGGTGCCCTGCCCCCAGTCGTTCTCATTGGACGGGACGACGCCGACGGTGCGCCAGCCGGCCCGCCCGAACGCCTGGCTGAGGGTGAACCGGTTCGTCGACAGCAGCTCGTCGTACCGCTGCTGGTTGTCCACCCACAGGCCGGATTGCAGCGTCGAGTGCGCGAGCCAGCTGATGCCGCCGAACGTCGGTGACGTCAGGTATGCGGTGCGAGCGGCGAAGCCGGCTCCGCGGAGCTCGGCCGCGCCGGCGTCCAGGGCAGCGACCGCCGGCGGCGAGGCGACCGGGCTCTCCAGTGCGACCCGCCCGTAGCTCTCGACGAAGGTGATCAGCACGTCCTTGCCGCGCAGCGCGGTGAGCAACCGGCCGGCCGGAACGGCGGCCGCCGGGTCGTGCGCCACGGCCGCGGCGAACGACTCCTGGTCGGCCAGGCGATCGTTGATCGCGACGGCGTGGTCGTAGGCGAGGCCGGCCGCCGCACCGGACGCCACCGGGACGCCCGGGACCAGGTGCACGCCCAACAGCAGGCAGACCGCCCACACCGCGCCCAGGGCGGTCACCGCCCTGGTGGTTGCGACCCGGTGCCGCCCCGCCAGCCGGGTCAACCGGATCACGGACAGCGGCAGCAGCACCAGCAGGCCGACACCGACGACGCCCGCCGCGATCTCCACCGCGGTCGCGGCCCCGTCACCGATCGCGTCCCGGAGCAGCCCGGTCGCCGGTCCGAGGTAGCTCCAGTCGGACAGCGGGTCGAACGGCCGGTCCAGCGCCGCCCGGAAGCCCAGGTCGAGCACCTTGACGACCGCCAGCACCCCGAGCAGCACGCCCGCGAGCGCGATCACGACCCTCGCGGAGCGCCGGGGGAGCAGCAGGGCGAGCGCCAGCAGCACCAGCGCCTCCACCGGGATCCGCAGCAACGCGGCGGGCGTCAGCTGGCCCGGGCGGTCCGGCGTCGCCAACGCGAACCAGACCAGGACGAACGCCAGCACGCTGACCAACGCGCCCAGTGCGATGCGGAGCCGAGATCGTCCGGAGGGAGGCTGCGGATGCTCCGACGCCTGCGTGTCTGGTCCGGGGAGGACGTCGTCGTCGAGGCCCGCGTCGGCGCCGCGCCCCGCCGTCACCCCGGTGTCCGTCATCGCCGTGCCGGTCACCGACGACCCGGTCCCGCCGTCACCGGGTCGGTCAGCCCGGCAGCCGCAGCCCGCTCGAAGCGGATCAGGTCAACCGGACGGGGGCCCGGGCCCGTGGACGAGAGCACGACCGCCGCGACGCCGGCCGGTCGCGGGTCGGCCGACACCGCCGCGGGGATGGCGGTCGTCGCGCCCGCCGGTCGGTCGAGCACCGGCCTCGAGACGCCGGCCACGGCGCCCGCCCGCCGCGCCCACAGCCACAGCACGTCCCGGCCGAAGGACTCGGTCAGCAGCGCCAGGGCGGCCAGCAGCAGGACCGCCGTCACCGGGGACGGTCCGACGCCGGCGACGGCGAACGTCAGGACGATGCCCGTGACCGCAGCCACCACCTTGCGCCAGTACCGCGGGGGCAGCGGCGCGCGGAGCCACGGCAGCACCATGGCGGCCCCGACGAACGTGTACCGGGCCAGCCCGATCAGCAGCACCCACGGACCGAAGAAAACAGCGACGAACGCGCCGAGCACCATGATCAGGAAGGCGTCGACCTCCATGTCGAACCGTGCGCCGACCGCAGTGACGGTTCCGGTCCGGCGCGCGACGGCGCCGTCCACGGCATCCAGTGCCAGGGCCGGCACGGTGAGCGCCACGATCGCCCCGGTCGGCGCAGAACCGCTCAGCACGAGTGACTCGGCGACCAGGGCCGTCACCGCTGCGACCAGCGTGGCGCGGGTCAGGGTGATCGCGTTGGCCGGCCCGACGGCGCGCGCGCCCGACCGGACGAGCCCGCGGGTGACAAGGAGGCCGGTCATGCCGGCCACCACGAGGCCGACGGCCCAGCCGAGGACGCTGAGCCCCACGGTCGCGGCCACGGCGGCCAACAGCAGCCCGGCAGCGAGCAGCCCGGTCAGGGTCAGGTGAACCGTCCGCACAACGCCTCCGTATCCAAGGGTGTCAGACGGAGTACGCGGAATGCGACGATCGGGTTCATCCGATGCGGAGGGCGGTGAGGTGATGTCCGGCAGCGCCCGCGCGTTCTGGGTCCGCGAACCCGGCATCGGCGAGATCCGGCCCGTCGACGTGCCGCACCCCGGTCCCGACGACGTCCGGGTCCGCACCCTGCACACCGGCGTCAGCCGGGGCACAGAGACGTTGGTCTTCCGCGGCCGGGTGCCCGTCGGGCAGCACGACACCATGCGGGCGCCGTTTCAGGACGGCTGCTTCCCCGGGCCGGTGAAGTACGGCTATCTCAATGTCGGCGTCGTCGAGGCCGGTCCGCGGCGCCTGCTGGGCCGCACGGTGTTCAGCCTCTACCCGCACCAGACGGAGTTCGTGCTGCCGGCCGCCGCGGTCGTCCCGGTGCCCCCGGACGTGCCCGCCGTCCGGGCCCTGCTGGCCGGCACGGTGGAGACCGCGGTCAACGCCCTGTGGGACGCACCGCCGCTGATCGGCGACCGCGTCACCGTGGTCGGCGCCGGCATGGTCGGCTGCAGCGTCGCCCGGTTGCTCACCCGGTTCCCGGCCGTCACGGTCACCCTGGTGGACGTCGACCCCGGCAAGGCGGCCGTCGCGGCAACCCTGGGCGCGGACTTCCGGCTGCCGGACGACGCTTCCGGCGGGCAGGACCTCGTCTTCCACGCCAGCGCGACATCCGCCGGCCTGCAATTGTCATTGGACCTGCTGGGCAAGGAGGGCACCGTCATCGACCTGAGCTGGTACGGCGACTCGGAGGTCCGGCTGTCCCTGGGCGGCACGTTCCACTCCGGGCGCCTGGCCATCCGCTCGAGCCAGGTCGGCACGGTGTCACCCGCGCGCGGCGGGTCCCGGACCCCGGCCGACCGGGTGCAGCTCGCGCTGAGGTTGTTGCGGGACAGCGCGTTCGACGCGCTGATCACCGGCGAGTCACCGTTCGACGAGCTGCCACGGGTGATGGCCGACCTGGCCGACGGAACACTGCCGGCGTTGTGCCATGCGATCAGGTACGACGCGGCTGCACAGGAGGCAATTGCCGACGCGGGCGGGCCGGTATCGGGTCGGTCGGATGCACGCGACCCGGGGCCGGTCGACAGGGGTGGGGAGACCTGACATGTTCACCGTCACGGTCCGCGACCACATGATGATCGCGCACAGCTTCCGCGGGGAGGTGTTCGGGCCTGCGCAGCGCCTGCACGGCGCCACCTACGTGGTGGATGCCTCCTTCCGCCGGGCGGCGCTGGACGAGGACAACATCGTCGTCGACATCGGGCTGGCCGCGGCACAGCTCCGCGAGGTGGTCGGCGAGCTCAGCTACCGCAATCTCGACGACGACCCGGCGTTCGAGGGCATCAACACCTCCACCGAGGCGCTGGCCAAGGTGATCGCCGACCGGCTGGCCGCCCGGGTGCAGGCGGGCGCGCTCGGTGCGGGCGCGCGGTCCCTGACGGGTATCACCGTCACACTGCACGAGTCGCACGTCGCGTGGGCCGCTTACGAACGGGAGCTGTGACCGATGTCCGCGCACGACGCCGGCGTGCACGCCGCTGCCCGGGCCGATCCCGGCACGGGTGCTGTCGCAGAACCCGTTGTGCACATGGTGGTCCCCGACTGGATCGACGACCCGACGCGGCCCAGCGGCGGCAACACCTACGACCGCCGGGTGGTCACCGGGCTGGCCGCGCGCGGCCTGGACGTCCGGCTGCATTCAGTGGCGGGTGATTGGCCGTCGCCGACTGCGGCCGACCTCGGCCATCTCGCCACGGTATTGGACGGGATCGCTGACGCCGCAACGATTCTCATCGACGGCCTGATCGGCTGCGCAGCGCCGTCCGTGCTGGTGCCGCGGTCGGGCCGGCTCGGACCGGTCGTGCTCGTTCACCTGCCGCTGGGCCTGGATCTGCAGCCGGCGACGGGGGAGGCGGGACCGGGCGTCCGGGCCGACGCGGAACGGTCGGTGCTCATCGCGGCGTCCGCCGTCATCACCACCAGCCAGTGGACCAGCGAGTGGCTGCTGGACCGCTACGAACTGGACGCCACGCGCATCGATGTCGGCCTCCCCGGCGTCGACCCCGCCGAACCGGCAACCCCGGATCCGGGCGGCCTGCGGCTCCTCTGCGTCGGCGCAGTGACACCGATCAAGGGGCACGACGTGCTGCTGACCGCGCTTGCCGGACTCCGCGACAGGCCCTGGCATCTCACGTGTGTCGGGTCCCGGATGCCGGCACCGGAGTTCGCCGCACGGGTGCGGAGCCTGGCCGCCGAAGCGGGGATCGCCGACCGCATCCGCTGGTCGGGACCGCTGACCGGACGGCAACTCACCGACGCCTACGCGGCCGCCGACGTGCTGCTCCTTCCGTCGCGGATGGAGACCTACGGCCTGGTCGCCACCGAGGCGCTCGCCAGGGGCCTGCCCGTCCTCGGCAGTGCGGTCGGCGGCCTGCCGGAGGCGCTCGGCGCCGCGGCAGACGGCGCGCGGCCGGGACTGCTGGTGCCGGCGGGAGATCCGGCGGCCCTCGGTGCGGCGATCCGTCGCTGGCTGACCGAACCGGCTCTCCGCCGTGAACTCCGGTCCGCGGCCGCCACCCGCCGCGGGCACCTGCGGACCTGGGCGGCGACGGCCGAGGACGTTGCCGCGGCTCTGATCCGCGCCCGGCGGCGGAGCGCGGTGATGAGCCGATGACCGCGCCGGTCCGGGCCGCGTCGTCGTGGCTCGCGTTGCGCGAGGCCGCCGACAGCGGCGCCCGGTCAACGGATCTTGCCGACGCACTGACCCGATTGTTGCCGTCGCATGGGCCGCTGGTGATCCACGACCTCGGCGGCGGCACCGGGTCGATGATGCGATGGTTGGCGCCTCGGCTGCCCGGCCCGCAGCAGTGGGTGGTGCACGACCGTGACGCCGACCTGCTGGCCGAGGCGAACCAGCGGCCCGGCACGGACGCGGGTGGGCGGCCGGTGTCGGTGCAGACCCGCGCCGACGACATCACCCGGCTGCCCGCCGCGGAGCTGTCCGGGGCGGCGCTGCTGACCGCGTCCGCGCTGCTGGACATGCTCACCGGTGACGAAGTGGAGCGGTTCGCCGACGTATGTGCCGCGGCGACCTGCCCCGTCCTCATCGCGCTGACGGTGACCGGACACGTGGACCTCGACCCAGGTGATTCGCTGGACGGCGCGATCAGGGACGCCTTCAACGCGCACCAACGCGGCGACCGCGGAGCCGGGGTGCTGCTCGGGCCGGACGCCGTCCCGGCCGCCGCGGAAGCCCTGCGACGCCGCGGCGCCGATGTGGCCGTCCGGCCCAGCCCGTGGCGACTGGCCGCCGACGACACCGCCGTGATCCTGGAGTGGCTGACGGGCTGGGTGGGCGCCGCGGGTGAACAGGAGCCCGCGCTGCTCGCGGAATCCGGGGATTACCTGCGGCGGCGTCGCAGCGCCGCGCAGGCCGGCCGGCTGCAGGTGACCGTCCACCATGACGATCTGCTGGCCGTGCCGCAATGAGCCCCCGCCTGCGGATGTTCTGCGGCGCAGCAATTCTGGCCGCCCTGGTGTGGCGGCTCGGCGCCGGCCCGTTCATCGACGGGCTGCGCCTGCTGACCGTGGGTTCGGTGCTCGCGGCCGTCGGTATCGGGTTGGTCACCACGCTGTGCTGCGCGTGGCGGTGGACCCTGGTCGCCGGCGGACTCGGCACTCCCGTGCCGCTGGCCGGAGCCGTCGGGGCGTACTACCGCTCGCTGTTCCTCAACAGCACGCTGCCGGGGGGCGTCGTCGGTGACGTGCACCGCGGGGTGCGGCACGGCAAGGACGCCGGTGACGTCGGCCTGGGCCTGCGCGCCGTCGCCTGGGAACGGTCCGCCGGCCAGGTCGTCCAGGTGGTCGTGACGGTGGCGGTGCTGGCCGTGCTGCCGTCCCCGGTGCGCTCGTTCCTGCCGGCGATCCTGGCCGTCGCGGCGGTGGCCGTGGGTGCCCTGGCTGTCGCCGCCCTGCTGCTGCGGGGGCGCGCCGGACGCGCCGCCCGGTTGGTCCGGGGCGCGGCGGCCGACGTGCGCCGCGGGCTGCTGCCGCGGCGAGTCTGGCCCGGTGTGGTGGTCGCCTCCCTGGTGGTCGTCGCCGGCCACACGGCGACATTCCTCATCGCGGCCGGGACGGCGGCCCCGTCGGCCCGCGCCGCGACGATGATCCCGCTGGCCCTGCTGGTGCTGCTCGCGATGAGCGTGCCGCTCAACGTCGGCGGGTGGGGACCGCGCGAAGGTGTTGCGGCGTGGGCCTTCGCCGCGGTCGGGCTCGGTGCGGGCGCGGGCGTCAGCACGGCCGTCGTGTACGGGGTGCTCGCGTTGGCCGCGACGCTGCCGGGTGCGGTCCTGCTGGCGGCAACCGGCGTGCGGCGTCGCTCGGCCGATCGGCGCCCCGCGATAAGAATGTCGCGGACGGCTCCGCTGCCGGCCTCGGCGGGGCGTCATGGCTGACCGCCCGTACATCCTGCTGAGCTGCGGGATGTCGCTGGACGGCTACCTGGACGACGCCGCGCAGCAGCGCCTGCTGCTGTCCAACGCCGCCGATTTCGACCGCGTCGACGAGGTGCGTGCCCGGTACGACGCGATCCTGGTTGGCGCGGCCACCGTCCGGAAGGACAACCCGCGCCTGCTGGTCCGCAGCGACGCCCGCCGGGAGCAACGCCGGGCCAGGGGCCTGCCGCCGACGCCGATGAAGGTGACCGTGACCAGGTGCGGCCGGCTGGACCCGTGTGCGAACTTCTTCACCGCCGGCGACTGCGCCAAGCTCGTGTACTGCCCGACCGATGCAGTGCCCGACACCCGTTCGCGGCTCGGTGTTCTCGCCACCGTGGTGGACGGCGGACAAGCCGTGGAAATGCCGGCGATGGCCGAGGACCTCGCCCGCCGCGGGGTGCGCAGCCTGATGGTGGAGGGCGGCGGGTCACTGCACACCCAGTTCCTCACCGCCGACCTCGCCGACGAGCTGCAACTCGTGGTCGCCCCGTTCTTCGTCGGCGACTCCCGGGCCCGCCGGTTCGTCGGGGACGGCGCCTTCCCGTTCGACGGCACGCGCCGGGCCACGCTTGCCGAGGTCCGGCAGATCGACGACGTCGTCCTGCTGCGATATGCGCTGTCGGACAGGTTCGGCACCGCCGACCGCCCGGCGTGACGCCGGACGCCATGGGGGTGGCTGAACCCGCCCCCTGGGTTCACCGGTGCTGGGCCTTGCCGGCTTCGCCGCGGTGACGCTCGATCAGCCGCCGGTAGTGCTGGAACGATGCCCGCGGCCGGCGTTCCAGGGTGTCCGGTTCGACCCCGACCAGGCCGCGGGTTCGGGTGAAACCCTCTGTCCACTCCCAGGAGTCGAGCAGGGACCGATGGAAGTAGCCGGTGACGACGCTGCCGGCGGCCACCGCGTCGGCGATCCCCCCGAGCACGCCGTCGATCCACGCCGACCGGGCGTCGTCGGGCACGGGCGATGCAGGCTCGGCTCGGCCGGCTGTGCCGCCCGACGCCGGTTCGTCCGGCCCAGGATCGTCGAATGCAGCCCCGCCGCCGATGACGACCATCGGCGGCATCGCCGGGTAGCGGCGGGTCAGCATGGCCAGCACCTCCGCGACGGACCCGGGCTCGTCCGGCCAGCCCGCCGCGGTGCGCGCGCTGCCCGGTGCGACCTCCATCGTGAACGGGATCCGCGCGTTCTCCGGCGCGGCACCGACGGTGACGGGGTGGGTGAAGCCGACCCCGTAGAAGTCCAGCGGGGCACCGATCAGCGCCAGGTCCCGGTCCGCGATGACGTCCGTTGCAGCGCCGGGCATGTCCAGCAGTGCAGGTGGGTACCGCCCGAGCAGCACCGGGTCGGCGAACTGCCGGTTGTGATACGCGTCGTACCGCCCGGCCGCGATCCGGGCGGCGGCGCCGCGCCCGGCCGGGCGGACCGCGGTGTGGTCGTTGACGATGCCGACGGCGCCCGGCACCGCCGACCGGAGCACCGCGGTGGCCAGCCCGTGCGCCAGCAATTGGTGGTGCGCGGCCTGAAAGGCGCCGTCCAGCAACGTCAGTCCCGGTGCGTCGATGCCGACGGCGTAGCCGTAGGCGAGTTCGGTCAGGGGTTCGTCGACGGTGCTCCACGCCGCGACACGGTCACCGAGCGCCGCGGCGGCCAGGGCCGTGTAGTCGGCGAACGCCTCCGCCGTCGACCTGACCAGCCAGCCGCCGTCCTCCATCAGTTCCAGCGGCATGTCCGCCTGGTGCAGTCCGACGAACGGCGTGATGCAGTAGTCCAGCAGGCGGTCCAGCAGCCGGTCGTAGAACGCGACGCCCCGCGGGTCAGCCGCCCCCCGGCCGGTGGGTTGCAGCCGCGACCACGACAGGGTGAATCGGTAGGACGTCACGCCCAGCGCCTGCAGCAGCGCGAGATCGGTTTTCCAACAATGGAAGTGGTCGACCGCGACCGCCGGGGAGCTGCCGTCGACGATCCGCCCGGGAACGCCGGCGAACACGTCCCAGATCGACGGTGTCCGCCCGTTGTCGCCGGCGGCGCCCTCGACCTGGGCGGCGGTGCTGGTCACCCCGAAGTCGAAGCCGGTGGGCAGTCTCGGCACCGGGGTGTTCAGCTGTCCGGCATCCGGACGGTCACCAGGTCCGCTCCGGTGTCGGCGATGTCGGACCACGGCGCAGGTGTGTTGAGCACGGCGATGGCGGCCGCGGGGAATCGGTGCAGCACCGCCGCCGGTGCCCGGCCGTCACCGGGGTCCGTCTGATCGCCGCCGCCGGCATCGGGATCGGCGGACCCGCCGTCACCGGCCAGGGCGGCGTCGTCGTCGGCGGGGTCCGGGAACATGCCGGCGTCACCGGCCTCGCGGGCGATCCCGGCGAGCGCGGCCGCCGCGGCGGGGATGCCCGGCGCGTGACCCACGACCAGTACGGTGTCGGCCGTCTCGGGCACCCGGCGCAGCAGTTCGAGGATGTCCTCGGTGCCGCCGCCGTACAGCCCGTCCTGGTAGCTGACCGGCGCTTGGATGCCGGCGGCGGCGAGGGTCTGCCGGGTGCGGGTCGCCGTCGAGCAGAGCACCGCACCGATCGGGGGCAGCGACGCCCGGATCCACCGTCCGGCGTCCGCCGCCTCCTGCCTGCCGTGATCGGTCAGCGGGCGGTCGTGATCCCTGGTCGCAGCATGACCCGCGGTCGCGTGCCGCATCAGGATCAGCGTCCGACGCTCTGCCATCCGTACCCCTTGTGAAGGCTCGCCCCGTGACGGCCGATCGTGCTTGTGGAGCTTGCGTGCAACTGAACATGAGGAAACTTGAGAGTTCGTTTGAATCGGGCTGTCAGGTGTGATCTTATGAGTGTCTGGTCCAGAAGAGGTGCCAGGAAAACTCCGTACTCAACGGGAGATTCCTGTGCCACCTGATGATGTAGACACGGCCAGTATCCCGACCGGCACCGCGCTGCTGACGCGCCGCCCCGCCGGAGCGCCCACGATTGCTTCGGCACCCACCGGTGACCGTGCGCAACGAGTCCGTGAGCTGCTCGAACTGTCCGCCGAGTGCACCGATCCGGCCGAGCAGCAGCGTTACCGTCGGTCCGTCGTGACCGAGTACCTGCCGGTTGCCCGATCACTGGCGTCCCGGTACTCCGGGCGTGGAGTGGAGCGGTGCGACCTCGAACAGCTGGCGTTCCTGGGGCTGGTCAAGGCCGTGCGCCGCTGGCAGCCGGGTCGCAGTGAGGATTTCCTGCAGTTCGCCGTGCCGACCATCGTCGGCGAGATCAAGCGGTACTTCCGCGATCATTCCTGGCTCGTCCGGCCGCCGCGCCGCATCCAGGAGCTGCGGGCTGCGATCAACGAGGCCGAACAGACCTACCGTCATTCCGACGGCACGGGCCCGTCCGAATCCGAGTTGGCGTCCGTCACCGGGGTGTCGTCCCGGGACATCGGCGAGGCCAGAGCCGCTGCGGCGTGCTGCCGGCCGCGATCGCTGGACGAAGGCCAGGGGGTCGGGCTCGCCCTGGCCCTGGGCTGGGGCGACGAGGATCCGGAACTGCGCCGGGTCGAGGACCGGGTGACCGTCCAGCGGCTGCTCGCCACCCTCACCGAGCGTGAGCGCGAAGTGGTGCGCATGCGCTTCGAGAACGGCTGGTCCCAGTCCCGGATCGGGCAGGAGATCGGCGTCAGCCAGATGCAGGTCTCGCGCTGGCTGCGCACCATCGCCGACAAGCTGCGGTGTTCGATCGAGATGTGACGTGCCGCCCGCGGCCGGTTGACCTGCGGGTCAGCCGGCCAGCGGCGGGTCGTCGTCGGGTTCCAGTGAGAGATCAGGTGCCGTCTCGGACGGCAGATGCCCGGTGCGGATCAGTTCGCCCGCCACTTCACTGAGCTTGATGTTGTGCTGCTGGGAGTACCGCCGCAGCACCGAGAACGACTTCTCCGAACTCAGCTTGAACCGTTCCATCAGCATGCCCTGCGCCTGACCGATGAGGTGCCGGGAGTCGATCGCCCGCCACAGGTCCCGCTCCGAGCGCAGCTTGGCGAGAGCCACCGAGGCGTGCGCGGCCACCACCCTGGCGACCTCCACCTCGTCATCGGAGAAGTCGTCCTTGGATTCGTAGTACAGATTCAGGGCGCCGAGCACCCGCCGGTCGGTGAACAGGTGAATGCTCAGCACGCTGCCCAGACCGAGTTCGGCGACCGCCGGACCCCAGCGGGGCCATCGCGGATCGGTGCGGGTGTCGACGATCAGATACGCCCCACCCTGTTCCGCGGCCCGCAGGCACGGTCCCTCGTCCAGGGTGTACTGCAGCTCATCGGCCCGTCCGACGAGGATGCCGCCCGAGCTGGCCGTGGTTTCCACGCCACCGGCCGCCCCCACCAGCGTCACGCTGGCCCCGAGGCACTCGCAGTTGGTCACCGCCAGGTCGACCACGGACTGCAGCGCGTCCTGGACCTCGGTACTCCCGGCGATGGACCGTGCCGATTCGGCAAAGGCGGAGTCGGAGGCGGCGACGGTATCCGCCTGATCCTGCGCGTGGGGCATCGTCACCAAATTTCTCCTCCGAGTCGCGGCACCATCATGCATTGTCCACGCGCCATCGACGAAGCTGTGTGCAGCGAAGAATTGACCCTGCGACCGCAACATGTCAACGTGTGCGCACGTGTTGACTTCAGCACGCGGCAGGGGGGAGATCATGGTCCAGCACACTGCCGCGCGCCAGGGGGACCTGCGGCCCGCGCCCACCGTCGCCGAAGCACTGGCCGGGAACGTCGAACCACCGGCCGGGCAGGCGGCAGAGGCGGTAGCGGACATGTTCAAGCTGCTCGGCGATGCGACCCGCTGCCGCATCCTGTACGCCCTGCTCGCAGCCCCTGACCTGACGGTCTCGGCGATCGCCGCCGGCACCGGAACGTCCCGGACCACGGTGTCCGCGGCGCTCCGCCTGCTGCGCACCGCGGGTGCCGTGGTGGCCCGCCGGGACGGTCGCGAGGTGCACTACCGGGTCGCGGACGAGCACGTCGCGGAGTTGCTGACCGTCGCCCGCCAGCACAGTGGACATGTCGTTCCGCCCGGGCCGGCGATCGCCGCCGCACCGCACAGTGGTGCCGCGGCCTTCCCGACGCCGGACTCGGTCACCGGGCGGCTCGACGCTGCGCCGGGGACGGTGCGCGGATGATGGGGCACGATCACGGGCACGGCGGCGGCGACCTGCCGGCCGGCCCGAACACCGCCGCGCATTTCCGCGGCCGGCTGGCCGTCACGTTCGGCCTGACCGCGGCTTTCTTCGTCGTGGAGCTGGTGGTCGGGTTGATCGCCGGGTCGCTGGCCCTGATCGCAGATGCCGGCCACATGGCCACCGACGTGCTCGCGTTGGGCGCATCGCTGGTCGCGACCCGGATGGCCGGCCGGCCGGACGGCAGCGGTCGCCGGACCTACGGGCGGTACCGGGCGGAGGTGTTCGCCGCCGGCTTCGCGGTGCTGCTGATGGTCGGCGTCGGGGTGTTCATCGTGGTCGAGTCGATGAGCCGGATCGGCGCGGACCCGGAGGTGTCGTCCACCCCGATGGTCGTGGTCGGCCTGCTCGGGCTCGCCGTCAACGGGGTGGGCCTGGTGCTGTTGCGCACCGGTGCGAAGCAGTCGATCAACATCAAGGGCGCGTACCTGGAGGTGCTGGGCGACGCCGCCGGCTCGGTCGGGGTGCTGGTCGCGGGCCTGCTGATCCGGTGGACCGGCTCGCCGATCTGGGACCTGGTCGCAGCGATCGTCATCGGGGCGTTCGTGCTGATCCGGGCCGTCGGGCTCGGTCGATCCGTGCTGCGGGTGCTCGGCCAGCACGCACCGGAAGGCGTCGACCCCGCCGCCGTCGAGGCCGATCTCACCGCGGTGCCCGGGGTGATCGAGGTGCACGACCTGCACCTGTGGGCGTTGACGTCAGGGATGAACGTGGCGACCGCGCACCTGGTCTCGGCGACGGACGCCGATCACCACGCGGTGCTCGACGCCGCCACCCGGGTGCTCGCGACGGAGCACCACATCGACCACGCGACGCTGCAGGTGGAACCGGCCGACCACACGTCCTGCCGGGAGATCTCCTGGTAGAGCGGACGCCCGACCGGCAGTAGGAGACCGCGGGTCAGCCCCGCGGCGGCAGCACCGACCGGTCCAGCCCGCCGTTCTCCCGCGGCTGCGGGCGGCGCTGACGCGACCGCATGCGGCCAGGGTCCGGGTTCTCGGCGTTCGCCTTGATCACCACGATCCGGTCGCCGGGCTGGAACACCTTGACGCCGCCGGAGTCGAACCGGTGGGAGACGCCGTTGCGGATGACGGTCAGCACGATCTCGCCGCGTGCGGTCAGCCGGGCCGGCGAGAGGCCGACATCCTCGGGCTTCACCTGCCGTTCGGCGATCTGCAGACCGGCCACCGGCTCGAGCAGGTCCTCGATCACCTCACCGGCGTTGGGCGCGACGATCGCCAGGCCCAGCAGCCGCCCGGCGGATTCCGCGGTCGGGATCACGACATCGGCGCCGCCCTGCCGCAGCACCTCGATGTTCTGCTCCTCGCGGGCCGCCGCCGCGATGGTCGCGCCCGGCGCAAGCCGGCGCGCGGTCAGCGTGACCAGCACGTTGGTGTCGTCCCGGTCGGCGGCCACGATGATCCGGTCCGCACTGGGCACGGCCGCCTGCCGCAGCACGTCCTCGCGGCGCGCGTCGCCGAGCACCGCAACGCAGCCGTCACCGGTGGCCGCCTTGATGTTCCCGCCGTTGGAGTCGACCACCACGATGTGGTCGGGCGGGTACCCCTGGTCGATCAGCGCGGACACCGCCGAGCGGCCCTTGCTGCCGTAGCCGATGACGACGGTGTGCTTCTTCACGCGCTTTCTCCAGCGATTGGTCCGGAACTGCTGGCGGCTGCGTTCGGTGAGCACCTCGATGGTGGTCCCGATCAGCACGATGAGGAACAGGAAACGCAGCGGCGTGATGATCAGGATGTTGGTCAGCCTGGCCGTCTCGCTGACCGGGGTGATGTCGCCGTAGCCGGTGGTGGACAGCGTGACGGTCGCGTAGTACAGCGCGTCCAGCCAGGTGTCGACGGTGCCGTCCAGGTCGCGGTAGTCGGCGCGCTCGACGTACACCAGCACCGTGGTGATCAGCACGCACATCAGCGCGATGAAGATCCGGGTGCCGATCGCACGAACGGGTCCGCGTTCCTTGACCGGCAACGCCAGCCGCGGGTTCTCGTTCGCCACAAATCGGCACCCTACGCTGAGCGCGCGCGGACGCGTCCGACAGCGTGCGGCGCCGCGACGATCAGTTGCCGGGGCGCTCGCGGTCGGCGAGGAAGGCCTCGAACTGCGCGCCGAGCTCGTCGGCGGTGGGCAGCGGAGCCGACTGCGCCAGCAGGCCCCGGCCGGTGGCCGAGACGTAAGCGTCGTACTGCTGCTCCAGCGCGGAGACGACCTCGGCGACCTCGGTGTTCTCCGCGAGCTGCTTGGCCAGCTCGGCGCGAACGGTGGCGGCAGCCTCGTCCAGCCCGCTGGTCGGCAACAGCAGACCGGTCGCGTCGGCGGTCGCCTGGATCAGGGTGCGGGCCGTCTCCGGGTAGTCGGAGCGGGCGACGTAGTGCGGCACGTGCGCGGCGAAGCCGATGGTGTCCCGGCCGGCCTGCCCGAACCGGTACTCCAACAGACCGACGGCATGCCCGGGAACGGCGATGGTGCCGAGCCAGTCCTCCTGCTCGGGCAGCAGCCCGGGGCGGGTGGCGTGCGACGACATCCCCGTGGGCCGGGTGTGCGGGACGCCCATCGGGATGGCCATCAACCCGACCGTGAGCCGCACCGCGAACCGGTCGACGACCTGCCCGACGGCGGCGACGAACCGTTCCCACTGGGTGTCCGGTTCGGGCCCGGTCAGCAGCAGGAACGGCGTGCCGTCGGTGTCCGCGACCTGGTGGATGACCAGTTCCGGTTCGGCGTAGTCGGTGAACTTGTTCGACTGGTAGGTCAGCGTGGGCCGGCGGGCGCGGTAGTCGATCAGCTGGTCGACGTCGAAGGTGCCGACCACGGTGTGCGGCAGGGCGGTCAGCAGGTGGTCGACGGCGAGCTTGACCCCGGAGCCGGCGTCGATGTAGCCGTCGAGCGCGACGATCAGCACCGGCTCCGCCAACTGCTCGATCTCGGCGCGCTCCAGGTGCAGCTCGTACAGCTCGCCCGGTTCGCCCGTCATGGGTGCCACCCTGTTCCTTTTCTGTGCCTGCTCGGTCGGGTCCCGCCGTTGCCGTGCCGCCTGCCGATGGTGCCATCGTTCCCCGGGTCGCCTTCCGGTCGCAACGCCGTTCGCGCAGGGGTGATTCCCGCGGGCACGCGGCACCGGCGGCCCGCGCCGGGCGGGGCGTCACCGGAAGACGATGGTCCGCAACCCGTCCCGCAGCACCCGGTTCTCCAGGTGGAAGGTCAGACCCTTGGCCAGCACTGCCTTTTCGATGTCCCGGCCGAGCCGGACCATGTCCGACGGCGAGTCGGCGTGGTCCACGCGGATGACGTCCTGCTCGATGATCGGCCCGGCATCGAGTTCCGCGCTGACGTAGTGACACGTCGCGCCGATCATCTTCACGCCGCGGTGGTAGGCCTGGTGGTAGGGCCGCGCCCCGCGGAACGACGGCAGGAAGCCGTGGTGGATGTTGATCAGCCGGCCGTCCCAGGCCTGGCACAGTTCCGCCGGGATCACCTGCATGTACCGGGCGAGCACGATGGCGTCGGGGGAGTGCGCGTCGACCTCGGCCCGGACGGCATCGAATGCGGCTGCCTTGCCGGCGTCGTCCCGCGGGACCGGGATCAGCCGGAACGGCAGGCCGAACAACCGCGCCACGGGCTCCAGGTCGGGGTGGTTGCCGATCACCACACCGATGTCGGCGGCCAGTTCACCGGAATGCCAGCGAGCCAGCAGCTCGTACAGGCAGTGACCTTCCCTCGACACCAGCAGCACCACGGTCTTGCGGTCGGTGCTGTCGTTGACCTGCCAGCTGTCCGCGGCAAGGTCGCGGGCCACCTCGCCGAACTGGCGCCGCAGTTCGGTCACGCCGAACCCGACGGAGTTGGCCCGGATCTCCTGACGGGTGAAGAACCTGCCGGACTCGTCGTCGGAGTGGTAGGCGGCCTCGGTGATCCAGCCGCCGATGTCGGCGAGGAAGGTGGTGATGCGGGCGACGATGCCGGTCCGGTCGGGGCAGCTCAGGGTCAGCACGAACCGGTGGTGGTCCGGCACGGGATCGGTGGTGGTCACGGTGCGTCATGCTGCCATGCGGCTGCGGTGTCACGGCTCGCCCGCCAGGCCGCGATCCCGCCTGCTGGGGGGTTGCGCGGCGGGTCAGGCCGTCAGGCCGCCTGCCAGCTGCGCGCGGGTGTAGTTCTCCTCGTGGGCCAGCAGGGTGCCGATCTGCTCGGCGATGACGCCCTCGATCTTGGAGCCGAACATCGGGATCGGCACCGTTGCCTGGCCGTTGACCACCAGGGTGGATCCGGTGCCGGCCGGGGCGAGCGTCATGGTGCCCTTGATGGATGCGGGTGCACCCTTGACGACCAGCGAGAAGTCCGCGACGTAGCCGTCCCCGTCGGCCCGCCAGTCCTCCGTGCGCTCGGTGACCGGGTCGCCCTGCATCATCGACGCCACCATCGACGGCAGCACCGACGACGGGATCGACTGCCGGGTGACCAGCCGCACGCCGTCGGCGGTCGGGTCGACGCTCACCACTGTCGCGTCGGGAGCGCCGGAGTCGGCGAGCCGCCCGGCGACGAAGTCGGGGTCGGAGAACAACGCGAAGACCGTTGCGGCAGGGGCGTCGTACTGCTGGGTCACGTTCACCGGTGTAGGCACCCGCCGATCATCACCGGCGGCCCGGCAGCATGCAAGCCGCCCGGCCGCCCAGGCGTGGCGGGAGATCGACGCTTTGGCACATCGTCCGCCGTCACCGTGATGCCGGCCGCGAAAGCTCGACCCGGCGACGGTCGCCGCGGGGCGTTCCGGTTCGGGCGTGGCACGGCCGAGGAACGAGTCGGGTGGGTAATTGTCTGTTTCCGCTGCCGGATGCGGCGGGAGAGGTTACGGTCGGACGGCCGCATCCCGCCACCGTGAGTGACCGGGGTCGTGTCCGTCCCGACAGCAGCACTGGTGCTCATCCGTAGGGAGTCCGCTCGTGTCCCGTCATCCGCTCGACTCGCTGAGCAGCGAGGAGTTCCGCCGCACCACCGACGCCCTGCGGGCCTCGGGCGACCTCACGCCGACCCGCCGCTTCGCCTCCATCGCGCTCGACGAGCCGGCCAAGGCGGACGTGATCGCATGGCGGGAGGGGGACCCGATCGCCCGCAGGTCCCTGTCGGTGCTCTGGGACCGTGCGGACAACAAGACCTATGAGGCGGTCGTCGCGCTGTCCGAGGACGGCCCGGCCGGCGACACCGTCGTGTCGTTCGACCACATCCCGGGCGTCACGCCCAATTTCACGGTCGACGAGTGGCACGACTGCGAGGTCGCCATGAAGGCCGACCCTCGGGTGGTGCAGGCGCTGGCCGAGCGCGGCATCACCGACCTGGACCTGGTGCTGATCGACGTATGGACCTACGGCAGGGCGCTGATGCCGGAGCAGTACCGCGACCGGCGACTCGGCTGGGCGGACATCTGGGTGCGCTCCAGCCCGACCGGCAACCCGTACGCCAACCCGGTGTCCGGCATGAAGCTGATCGTCGACATGAACACCATGCAGCTGCTGGAGATCGACCGCGACGACGAGATCGCCACCCCGGCGCCGGTGATGGGGGAGTACGAGCCCGACCTGGTGCCCGGTCAGACGCTGCGGACCGACATCACGCCGCTGGAGATCACCCAGAGCGAGGGTCCTTCGTTCGAGGTGGACGGCAACGTGATCCGTTGGCAGAACTGGGCTTTCCGGTTGTCGTTCAATTACCGCGAGGGCCCGGTGATCCACCAGGTCACCTACGACGACCACGGCACCCAGCGGGACATCGCCTACCGCATGTCGTTCGCCGAGATGATCGTGCCGTACCGGGATCCCGGCTTCGACCACTACCGGCGCACCGCCTACGACATCGGCGAGTGGGGCCTGGGCTACATGACCACCTCGCTCGCGCTCGGATGTGACTGCCTCGGCGAGATCCGTTACCTGGACGCCGTCCTGCCCGACAGCAAGGGTGAACCGTCGACCATCGCGAACGCGATCTGCCTGCACGAGGAGGACAACGCGATCCTGTGGAAGCACATCGACTCGATCAACGGCCGGGCCGAGGTGCGGCGGGCCCGCCGGATGGTGGTGTCCATCCACGCGACCGTCGCGAACTACGAGTACATCGTGTACTGGCGCTTCTACCAGGACGGCAACATCGAGTGCGAGGTCCGGGCGACCGGCATCATGGTCACCACGCCGATCCCGGAGGGCGCGACGCCGCCACCGACCGGGACGGTGGTCGACCAGCGCACCTACGCGCCGTACCACCAGCACTTCCTGGTCGCCCGGCTGGACATGGACGTGGACGGCCGGACCAACACCGTGCTGGAGGTCGACTCCAAGGCGGCCCCGGTCGGCCCGGACAACCCCTACGGGCTGGCCATTCTCACCGAGTCGACCCCGATCGAGTCGGAGTCGGCGTCGGCGCGTGACTTCAACTGGGAAACCCAGCGGGCATGGAAGGTGATCAACCCCGGCAAGCTCAACGGACTGGGCACACCCGTCGGCTACAAACTCGTGCCGGGGGCCGCTTTTCCGGTGCTGATGGACCCCGGCTCGCCGCAGTACCTGCGGGCACCGGTGATGGGGCACACGCTGTGGGTGACCCGGCACCACGACGACGAGAAATGGCCCGCCGGTACGTATCCCACGCAGAGCGAGACCGATGACGGCCTGACCAGGTGGATCTCGGACGACGAGTCGCTGGTCAACACCGATGTGGTGCTCTGGTACGTGTTCGGCATCCACCACATCACCCGGCCCGAGGAGTGGCCGGTGATGCCGGTCGACACGATCTCGTTCTGGCTCAAGCCGTTCGGCTTCTTCGACCGGAACCCATCGCTGGACGTGCCACCGCAACCCGGGCACGGCGGCCACCACGCGGTCGCGGCCGGTGGGCACGGGTCGGCGGTGGGCGAGGGCACGTCGCTGGGGACGGCGGGACCGGGTCCGGACGCGGCCGCCGGCGCGAGTTGCCACTGACCCGGGCAACGCCCGTCAAGGCAAAGTTGACAAGGAGGCTTGTGTCAAGGAAATCTTGACACAATGAATCCCGACTTCGCCTGCCCACGGTTGTTCGCTGCGCTCGATGCCGCACCGGACGGCCCCCACCGCACCTTCGACACCGGACCCAGCACTGCCCGATCGGCACCACCAGCTGTCCCAGCCCCGGCGGCCTCCCCCTCAGCCGTCGGGAGCTGGGCGTTCCGGCGGATCCCGGTCACCGTGTTCGGCATCAACGAGCCGACGCCCGGGCCGCGCTGGCGTGAGCTGTTCCGGGCCACCTGGCCGGCGTACCGGAGCTGGTACCTCAGTGAGGGGGACGCCGCCCGGCCGGAGCTGGACACGGCAATGACCATGCTGCGCCGGCACCTGCCCGAGCTCGTGCCGACCCACGGCAGGCTCGTCGAGCTGGCCGGCGGGGACGAGACGGCCGCACGGATGCTGACGATGTGGAACATGCCCGCGTTCTTGCCCGCCTGTTCGCAGGCCGTGCTGACCGCGCCGACACCGGCGCTGTGCCGGAACTACGACTACAGCCCGGACCTGTGGGAACGCACGATCTACACCAGCGCCTTCACCGGCCGGCGGGTGATCGGCACCGGCGACTGCCTGTGGGGGCTGCTGGACGGGATGAACGACGCGGGCCTCGCGGTGTCGCTGACCTTCGGTGGCCGGCCGGGCGCCGGATCGGGATTCGCCATCCCTATCGTCCTGCGGTACCTGCTCGAGGTCGCCGACAGTGTCGAAGCCGCAAAGGATCTGCTACGCGGCATCCCGGTGTCGATGTCGTACAACCTGACCATGGTGGACCGCGCCGGCAATGCCTGCACGGCGTTCGTCAGCCCGGGCGCGGCGCCCGAATTCAGCCCGGCACCCGCGGCGACGAACCACCACGGCACGGTGCCGGAGTACCCCGAGCGGGCGCGGACGCTGCGCAGCGTCCCGCGGCTGGACCACCTCACCACCCTGATCGCCGACGCCCCCGATCCCGCGGACCTGGTCGCCGCGTTCACCTCCGACCCGCTGTACAACCGCGCGTACGGGAAGGCGTTCGGCACCCTCTACACGGCGCTGTACCGGCCGGTCGAAGGAACGGTGGAGTACATCTGGCCGGACGTCACCTGGCGCCGCGGGTTCTGCTCGCCCGGCGACACCCGCGATGTGGTGCTCTCCGGCCACTGAATGGCAGGGTGGCCCGGTGACTGACGACATCACCGATCTGTCCGGTCCCGGGCTCGCCGACCTGGAACGGACCGCCGCGTCGGCCATCGAAGCGATGGCGGCGCGGGCCGACCCCGCGGCGTTCCAGGCGCTGCTGCGGTTGAGCGCGCTGGTGGGCGAGAGCCTGGGCGTCAACGCCCGTGCGCTGGCGGTGACCGGTTCCTGGGCGAAGGTCGCCGAGGTGGCCGGCACGTCCCGTCAGGCGGCGTGGTCCCGGTGGAGTGCGCCGGGGCACTGACCACCTGCGGCCCGGTCAGCGCAGCGCGCCCTCGGGTGAACCGGTCAGCGCGCGGAGCGCGTCGAACAGCTCCGAACGGCGGCTGACGCCGAGCCGCTGCTTCATCCGGGCCACGTGATGTTCCACCGTCTTCGGGGAGATGAAGAGCTTCTCGCCGATCTGCGAGTACGTGAGGCTGCGCAGCAGCAGCCGGGCTATCTCCACCTCGCGTGCGCTCAGCCGTCCGCCGGCGTCATCGCCGGCCGCCGCACCGACGTCACCGGACAGCCCGGCCGGTCGGCCCCGGGGCGCGGGTGCGGCACCGATCCGGTCACGGTGGCCGGCGGCGGACCCGTCGGAGTACCGGTTCCTGCCGTTGTGCTCGACGACATCGACTCCGGCGCCGCCGGCGTCGGGCACCGCCATCGCGCGGGCGGCCTGCAGGAGACCGGCGCCGGTCCGGCGGTCGTCGCAGCGGTCCGCAGCCGCGGACAGCAACTGCGCCGCATCCCACGACAGGCCCGCGCGGTGCAGGCCCTCGGCGGAGCGCCGTACGTCGTCGCACCGGTCCGGCCTGTCGAGGGTCAGCCACCGGGTCAGCGCGTCGGCCAGCACGGCCGGGTGCGGCCCCACGCCGCTGGGCGCACGGAGCGCGGCGACGTGCCGGCGTGTCTGCTCGGCCCGGCCGTCGGCGACGGCGATCCGGCCGCACGCCCAGTGCAGCGGCGTGCTCCATGCCAGCGGGTCGCCAACGGCAGCGAGCAGATCCCAGGACCGCGTGATGTGGTCGGCGATCCACTGCTGCTGACCGAGGCGGTGCGCGCCGAGTGCCACCTCGCTCAGGGCGGTGATCGTGAACAGGTCGACATCCTGACGTGCGACGACGTGCCGGGCGGCCCGCCAGGCCGCGGTCAGCGCCGCGGCGTCCCCGGCGCGGCGGCCGATCCCCACCTGCAGGGCGGCCAGCAGGAGCTCGTCCCGGGGATCCAGGACGCTGTCCGCTGTCACCTGGTCGATGACGGTCCGGGCGTCGGCCGGCCGGCCGCGCGCCATGGCGAGCCAGGCGAGCAGCAGCAGGTGACGGGACCGGTCGCGATCGCCGCGACCGCGCTGGGACAGCGCCCGACGCAGCATTCCGTCGGCGAAGTCGAGTTCCCCGACGTTGATACAGATCAGGGCCGCGACCGCGGTGGGGGTATCGGGCAACAGGGCCGGGCCGAGCGGTTCGAGCATCGTCGCCGCGCGGGTCAGCACGGCCAGCGCTTCGGTGGAGGCGTCGGCCAGCGACAGTCGCAGGCCCTCCACGAGCTGTGACGTCACCGCGTCGAGCATCGTCAGTCGCGGCTGCAGGGGGGCCGCGTCGAGCAGTGCGTCTGCGTCGTCCGGTCGGCCCATCACCAGCGCGGTCATCGCGGCGAGCGGCGCGGCCGCGCCGATCCGTTGCGGCCCGAGCCAGTCGTAGAGTTCGGCGGCCCGGGCCCGGTGACCCTGCCGGGCCAGCACGGTCGCCGCGACCGTCGCCGCACGGGTCGCACCGTCCGTCGCCGGGTCCGCCAGCTGCGGATCGACCAACTGCAGCGCCAGGTCCAGCTTCCCGCTGAGCGCGGCTGCCTCGGCGTGCTCGGCCGCCACCTCGCCGCCGTTCGCGCCGGCCAGCCTGCCCTCCGCGTACAGGACGGCGGCGGCCGCCGGATTGTCCGGCAGGTGGCGGCGGGCCGCGGCGGTGAGGATGCCGGCGACCCGCGCGTCCCGCGTCCCGCCGGTGGCCAGCGCACGTGCCACGCCGACGGCGCCGGCACCGTCGGCACCCGAGGCGGCGTGGATGTCGAGCAGCTCGAGCTGCAGTTCCCGGGTGTGGTCGGCCGGCTCGGTCGCGAGCAGCACCCCGCGGAACACCGGGATCAACCGGCCGTCACCCAGCAGGTACCCGGTGGCCCGCGACTGCTCCACCCATTCCCGGATCCTGGCCCGCTCCTCACCGAAGAGCGCCGCCAGCAGACGGGTTTCGAGTCCCGCCCCGGCTGCGACGGCGTGCATCAACCGGCGCGGGGCCGGCTCCAGGTCATCGACGACGAACCGCAGCCCGTCGACCAGGTGGGCGTCCAGGTGATCGACCCGGCGGAAGTCCAGCTGCCCGGCGCCCGGTGTTCGGTGCGGTCCGCCGCCCGCAAGGCCGCCCATCACCTCGTCCAGCAGCAGCGGCAGTCCACAGGTCTGGTCGGCCAGCGCCGCGAGCAGGTCCGCGGGCACCGGGCCGCCGATCAGGGCCGCCGCCCGCCGGCTCAGCTCGTCCGGAGCCAGGTGATGCAGGACGGTGAGCGGGCCACGCTCGCGCAGCCGCGCGGCGAGGGTGGTCAGGGCCGGTGGCCGCGGCCACGGCCGGAACGCCACCAGCACCCGGGCGGTACCGGCGTCCACCAGATCGGTGAGCCTTTGCAGCACAGCCGGTGTCATCGCGTGCGCGTCGTCGGCGAGGACGATCGCTCCGGCGGGCGGATCGGCCGGCCCGAGGGTGCGCGCGTCGAGCACCGGGGAACCGTCGGCGGCAAGCAGGTGCGCCAGGTGGTGGAGCAGCGCGGTCTTGCGGCAGCCGCCGGGCCCGAGGATGCCGACGACGAGATCCGGCCGCCGGTCCGCTGCGACCCGGCGCAACAAATCCTCTGCCCGGGAGATGCCCGTCACCCCCAGCGATCCGGCGCCCGCCGGCTCCGCCATCAGCCGGCCGCCCCGCCGCGATGCGCCGGAACATCGGCAGGTCCGACGAGCGCAGCAGCAGCAGCGGCCGGCTGGTCGCCGGCCGGCGGGCCGGCCAGGTGTGTTCCTGTGCCGATCGCCGGTGGCAGGGTGTCCCGAGCGCCGTCGGACTGGAGCAGCCGCGGAGCGGCGAACGCGGAGGCGGCGAACAGCCCGGCGGCCAGCAGTGTCGCCGCGAGCGCCCGCTTGCGGGCTCTCCTGTGGGCGGTCGGTGGTCGGGTCCCGGCGCTCGCGTCCGCCGGTGATGGCGTCGTCGTCGAGCGGTGGCCGGCCCGGGCGGTGCCCTGCGCCGCGACGTCGTCGGAGGACCCACGCTGCTCCGGGTCCCGGTCGTCGGGCGGCGTGGGCGCATCCTTCCGCGCCTCTGCCGGGTCCTCGGTCCGGCCACCGGCGGTGTCGTGTCCCGCCGGATCTTCCTGGTCGCTGCCGGCCCCGGCCAGCACCGGCGCACCCTCCACCGCCAGGCGAGCGGCGCCCTCGGCGGCCGCCGACTCCGGCCGGTCCGCGACAGTGATCGGCAGGCCCGTGGTCGTCGAGACCGTCTGCACCATCAGCGGCAGGCGGCTCGACCCACCGGTCAGCAGCACGCCCCCGACGGTCCCGCCGGCGATCCCGGACGTGTCGGACGACGCCAGGACCTCGCGGAGCACCTCGACGCACTCCGTCACAGCCGGGGCGATGAGGTCCTCGAACTCCGAGCGCACCACCCGGATCCGGGTCGAACACCCCGGGAGTTCGATGGGCACCACCGCTGCGGTGTCCTCGGACAGCGCCTCCTTCACGGCGGTGCAGTGTTGACGGACGGTCCGCACCGCGCCGCCCAGCCCGGGTACGGAGCGGTCCAGGGCTCCGACGCCGGCACCGGCGCAGACATGCGCGAGCAACGCATCATCGAAGACGGTGCCGCCGACGTCGTCGGCCACCCGCGGTGGTCCGGCCAGCCGCAACACCCCGTCGGTGCGGGTCACGACGGCGGCCGTGGCGTTGCCGGCGCCGACGTCGAGCACCGCCAGCGCCTGCCCCTCGCCGAGCTCGGGAGCGGCGGAGCGGGCGGCGGCGACGGCGTTCGCCACCAGCAGGACCTCCGGCGTACCGGCCGCCGGCAGGACTGTCGTCAGGGCCTGCGCCAGCACACCGATCCGGTAGGACCCCCACTGGGCCGGATGGGTGACGCAGACCCGGACCGGTGGGCAACCCCACCGCTGCGTGGCTCCGCGCACCGCATGGCCGATCACGGCCGCCAGAATTGTCTCCGCGCCGATGCACCGGTCGCCGATCACGATGTCGACGGCGTCCCCGACCCGGCGGAGGTAATCGCGGATCAGGTTTTCGGGTAGCTCTGACCCGAGCAGCTCGGCCGACCGGCCCGTGACGACGGCGCCGTTCGGGTCGACAAAGGCGGCGGCGGAAACACTCTCGACGCCCCGGTAGAAATCGGGTACCGATCCGGCGTCGTCGGCGAGGGGCGGATCGATGCCGATCGAGCAAGTGGTGATCTGCGCCGTTCCGACGTCGACCCCCAGGGCATACACGCGTTCCACCCTTCAGCGCATCGATGGCCCCACCTGCATCACACAGACAGTAACACCGCGATTACATAGACGGGTTCCCCGGAAAGGGTCCCCGAACGAGGGTAGATGGCCGGTCACTCCGCGCTGTGTGAACACTTGGTGAAGCTGCGAGAACCCGACCTCCCGGGGCGGATCCCCCTGTCGGGGCCCGGCGCGAGGGGGACAACTCCCGATGCCCGGACCGGGCCGACCTTCCTACGGTGCTGACGTCGGGACATGGGTCCCGGACAGTCCTACGAAGGGGGCGACCATGGTGGTGCTGGACAATTCCAACGCGCTGCTGAACTTCATCCTGAGCCTGCTCGGCGGCGACGAGGAAGCCACCCAGGCATTTCTCGACAACCCGCAGCAGGCCCTCAACGACGCCGGACTGCCCGACGTCTGCATGGACGACCTGAACGCGGTGCTCCCGCTCGTCCTCGACTACGCACCGGTGACCGCCGCGGCCACCACTCAGACGGTGTCGGCCGATTCCTCCGGCGTGAGCGTGGAACAGAGCGCCGGCGGCGGCTCCTGGGGCGGCGGCAGTGACCCCGGCGACGGCGGCGGGTCCGGTGGCGGTGGCGGTCACGGCGGCGGCCACGGCGGTGGCGGGCATCATCCCTCCCCCTACTACCCCGATCATCACGGCCACGACTCCGACGTCGTCCAGGCCATCACCCACCTGGCGGTCAACTACAGCTACGCCACCAGCACGGTCGACAACCATTCGGTGACGACCATCGAGGCGGGCGCCGTGGTTGCCGGCGGGGACATCGCCGGAGTGGTGACCGGTGACGACAACCTGGTCGGCGACCGCAACGTGGTCGGCGACGACAACAGCGTCGTCAGCGGCAATGACAACGCGGTCGGAAACGACATGTCCGACAACTCCGATAACTCCGACAACTCGACCAATATCGCGGTCGACATCGCCGATTCCTTCAACGAGGACAGCTCGACGAACGACAACTCCGACAACTCGGTGAACACCGATATCGCCGTCGACATCGCCGATTCCTTCAACGAGGACAACTCCGACAACTCCGACAACTCGGTGAACACCGATTCGTCGACGAACACCGATATCGCGGTAGAGATCGCCGACTCATTCAACGATTCCTTCAACGAGGACAACTCCGACAACTCCGACAACTCGGTGAACACCGATTCGTCGACGAACACCGACGTGGCCGTCGATGTCGCCCTGGACAACTCGTTCAACGACCAGTCCGTGGCCGATTCGTTCAACGACAACAACGTGGCTCTCGACTCGTTCAACGACAACACCGTCGCCGTGGACTCGTTCGACGACAACACCGTCGCCGTGGACTCGTTCGACGACAACAACCTGGTGGGTGGCGACGCCCTGGTCGTCGAGGACTCGGGCAACGACAGCTTCAACACCGACGCGCCACTGGTGCCGTAACCGGCCCACTCCCCGGCACGCAGCAGCCCCGCGGACCCCCCGGCCCGCGGGGCTGGACCATGCGCTGGCCCCACCGCGCGGAATGGGGGAGGATGCGGCGATCAGGTGACGTGCGGTGTCGTGGGGGGATCGGTGGCGTGCAGACGGTCGACGAGCTGGTGAACCGCTGCCGCGCGGCGGCGGAGGCGGCCGACCGGCAGGATCTCACCGACCGGCTCTCGGCGACTCTGGCGAGGCTCGGGGATTCCGAGGTGCGGGTGCTGGTGGTCGGAGAGTTCAAGCAGGGCAAGAGCATGCTGATCAATGCCCTGGTCGGCGCGGCAGTGTGTCCGGTCGACGACGACGTGGCCACCGCGGTGCCGACGGTGATCCGGCACGGACCGCAGATCACCGCGACGCTCGTGTTCTCCGAGTCCCAGGCCCTCGGGCGGGAACGGGTGACCCGACCCGCGGCGGTCGCGCACCGGCAGCCGGTGCAGGTCGGCGAACTCGCCCGGCACATCACCGAAGCCGGTCGTCCGGGCACCGAACGGCGGTTGTCGCACGCCGAGATCACCGTCCCGGCCAAACTGTTGAGCAGTGGACTGGTGCTGGTGGACACGCCGGGGGTCGGCGGCATCAATTCCGCGCACGCCAGTGCCACGCTGTCCGCGCTGGTCGGCGCGGACGCCGTTCTCATGGTGTCCGACGCGGCCCAGGAGTATTCCGAACCGGAGCTCGGTTTCTTGCACCAGGCGGTCCGGTTGTGTCCGAATGTCGCCTGTGTGCTGACGAAGATCGACCTCTACCCGGAGTGGCGGTACATCGAGGAGCTCGACCGTACGCACCTGCGCGCCGCGGGAATCACCGCGCCGTTGCTGTGCCTGTCATCCAGCATGCGGACGCATGCACTGCTGGAGAAGGACCGCGAGCTGAACGACGAGTCCGGGTTCCCGGCGTTCGTGAAATACCTGCAGCAGGACATCCTGGCGAAAACCACGGAACTCGCCCGCGCGGCGGTGTTGAACGACGTGCGGTACGTGACCGACCACCTCGGCGTCGCCGTCCGCGGCGAGATCGCGGCCCTGCAGAACCCCGACGGCACCTCCGATCTCGTGGCGGCCCTGGGGAAGGCGACCGAACGCATGAGCGCGCTGCGCAAGCGTTCGTCGCGCTGGCAGAACCTGCTCAATGACGGCGTCACCGATCTGATGTCCGACATCGAATATGACTTCCGCGACCGGCTGCGCATCCTGATCAAAGACGCCGAGGAGATCCTCGACGGAGTCGATCCCGGCGAGGTCTGGGATCAATTCGCCGAATGGCTCCAGCAGCGGACGGCGAGCGCGGTGACCGACAATTTCGTCTGGGCGCACGAGCGGGCGCAGTGGCTCGCCGAGCAGGTCTCGGAATGCTTCGCCGCGTCCGGCGGCGCCGATGTGCCGAAGGTGCTGATCTCCGACACCGCAGGCGTTCTCGATCCGGTCGGCGAATTGGCCGGCGTCCCGGCCGACACGGTCGGGTTCGGCGGGAAGGTCCTGATCGGCATGCGCGGCTCGTACGGCGGCGTGCTGATGTTCGGATTGATGACCGGTGCGATGGGAATGGCGCTGCTGAACCCGTTCTCGCTGGGCGCGGGCGTGCTGCTGGGCGCGAAGACGGTCCGCGACGACAAACGCAACCGCGTCGCCCGCCGGCAGGCCGAGGCGAAAATTGTCGTTCGTCGGCACCTGGACGACGTCTCGCTCCACGTGCTCAAACAGTCCAAGGACAGGCTGCGCACGGTGCAGCGCGCGCTGCGCGACCATTTCACCGAGATCGCCGAAGAATTGCACCGGTCGTTGTCAGATTCGGTCGAGGCCGCGCAACGGGCGGCCCGCACCGGGGCGGCGGACCGGGAACGCCGCACCTCGGCCCTGCAGATCCGGTTGCGCCAGATCGAGACCCTGTGGCAGGAGGCCCAGGCGCTCCCGCCGTCCGCGATGAAGCGGCTGACCGCGGCATGAGCCAAGCGGCCCGCGCCTGTGCTGCGACGAACGCCGACGACGGTGCGACACCGGCTGCGCTGGGCGGGTTCTCCGGCGGGGCCCTGGACCGGGCGACCAGGGCGGTGCTGCGGCAGGCGATCGACGTCTACGCCGGCCACCCGGAGCCGGCCGACCGTCTCCGCCGGCACCGGGACCGGCTGGAGGAGCCGCTGCGGGTGGCGATCGCCGGGAAGATGAAGGCCGGGAAGTCGACGCTGCTCAACGCCCTGGTCGGTGAGCAGATCGCGGCCACCGACGCGGGCGAGTGCACGAAGATCCTCACCTGGTACCGGTACGGCTCCGCTCCGCGGGTGACGGTGCACGGCGCCGACGGTCACGCCGACCAGCTGCCGCTGCAGCGGGTCGGCCGCGCCCTGCAGCCGGACCTGGCCGGCCGGAACCCCGACGGCATCGACCGGCTCGTCGTCGACTGGCCGTCGAGCAGCCTGCGCAGCGCCACGCTGATCGACACCCCGGGCATCGATTCGCTGTCCACCGACGTCTCCGCTCGCAGCACCGCGTTCCTGACGCCCGCCGACGAACCGACCGAGGTGGACGCGGTCGTCTACCTGCTGCGCCACCTGCACTCCTCGGATGTCAGGTTCCTGGAGTCGTTCCACGATCGGGCCGCCGGTCGCTCGACCATGATCAACACGGTTGGCGTGCTGTCCCGGGCCGACGAGATCGGCGCCGGCCGGCTGGACGCGATGATCTCCGCGAACCGGGTGGCCCGCCGGTACGCCGACGACCCGACGGTGCGCCGGCTGTGCCAGACCGTCATCCCGCTGGCCGGCCTGCTGGCCCAGACCGGGCGGACCCTCCAGCAGCGCGAGTACCTGGCCCTGCAGACGCTGGCCGACCGTCCGCGGGAGGTCACCGCGTCCCTGCTGCTGTCGGTGGATCGGTTCGTCCACGGCTCGCCCGAGATACGGGTGGATCCGGACACCCGACGACAGCTGCTCGCCCGGCTCGGCGTCTACGGCGTTCGGCTGTCCATCACGATGATCCGCGGCGGCCTGCGCGACGCGACCGCGCTGGCCCAAGATCTGGTGCGCCGCAGCGGGCTGGACAGCCTGCGACGACTCCTCGAAGTCCAGTTCACCGAGCGCGCCGCAGCGCTCAAGGCGCGCTCGGCCCTGCTCGGGGTGGACCGGCTCGTCCGCCGATACCCGGTGCCCGGGTCCGTCGAGATCGGCATGGCCGTGGAGCGCATCCTGGCCGGCGCGCACGAGTTCCGCGAACTCGGGCTGCTGAGCCTGCTGCGGGCGCCGGACGTCGCCCTGCCCGACGACCTCGTGACGGAGGCCGAACGGCTGCTGGGTGGTTCGGGCACATCCTTCGCCAGTCGGCTCGGGGTTGGCGGCACGGTGTCCGCGGCGGACCTGCGGATGCAGGCGCGGGACGCCGTCCGCCGCTGGCGGGTGCTGGCCGAGGACCCGCTCAACAACCGGCCCACGGTCGCGATCTGCCAGGCGGTGGCCCGCAGCTGCGAGGGCGTGCTGGCCGGCGTCCCGGCCTAGCGACCGACCCCTCGCCGGCGTCCGGCGAACCAGCGACGGGCGCCGGGCGAGAACATCAGCACGATCGCCACCAGCACGGCAGCGGCCAGCACGCCGATCCCGATCTCCAGGTAGTCCTGCATCTGCGCCGCCTCGTCGGACAATGCGCCGAACGCCAGAACCGCGACCGGCAGCTGGATCAGCGCGACCAGGATCAACAGATACCTCGCCCACCCGCGGCCGTTGACCATGAACAGCGCAAAGACGATCTGGGCGATCACCGGGACGGCCAACCCGAGCAGGGCAGCGGACGCGGTGAGACCGGCCGCCCGGTTGATCGCCTCCGCGGAAGCACTGGGATCGGCCGTGCGGGCGGCCTCGCGCAGGCGTTCCCGGACCTCGGTGAACCGGGTCAGCGCGAAGACCAGACCGGCGACGGGGATGATCCCGGACCCGATCCACACCCACATGGACGCCACCACACTGGCCGGGGCGGGTTCGGGGGGAGCGGCGAACGGGGACTCGATGCGCGACTGCCGCGGTGGGCGGGCCGGCGGCCCGGTCGCGGGCCGGGCCGGTTCCTCACCGATGGAAGGCGTCACGCGTTTCTCCTCTGTCACGCCGCGGGGGCTGTCACGTCCGCAACCTGGTTGTCGGTGGAGATGGTCGACGGCGGTGCCCGCCACGACATGTTCTGGGCAGCGCAGCGCTTCGTGGTGGATGGTAACGAGAACCCGCGCGGCGCCTGCCGTTCCACCGTGGCAGACACGGTCAGCGGGTCCGGGCGGGCTCTCAGGTACCGCAGAACGTCTGGTAGGCGCCGAAGTCCTGCGGCGCCGGCTGCGCATACCGGGCGTCCTCCGGCCGCTGCCGGTACGGCGACGCCAGCACCGACAGCAGCCGCTGCGTCGGGTCGAGGTCACCGGCCGTCGCCGCGTCCAGCGCTTCCTCGACGAGGTGGTTGCGCGGGATGTAGACCGGGTTGACCCGGTCCATGGCGTCCGGATCCGGTGCCAGCCCGCGCCACCGCTCCAGCCAGGCATCGATTGCCGCCAGGTCCAGGAACAACTCCCGGGCCGGTTCGGTGTCGCCCCGTGCGGCGGTCGCGAGCCGCCGGTAGAACGACGTGTGGTCCACCCGGCTCGCGGTCAGCTGGGGGAGCAGATCCTGGATCAGAGACTGCGCGGTGGGGTCGTCCACTCCGTGGGGAAGGCCGAGCTTGCCGCGCATCCCGGCGGTCCACGCCGCGCTGTACCGCTCGCGGAACGCACCGAGTGCCTCGGTGGCAACGGCGATGGCGCGGTCCTGGTCAGGGTCCAGCAGCGGCAGCAGGGCCTCGGCGAGCCGGGCGAGATTCCACTCCGCGATCACCGGCTGGTTGCGGTAGGCGTACCGGCCGGCGGTGTCGATCGAGCTGTAGAACGTGGCCGGATCGAAGGCGTCGAGGAACGCGCAGGGGCCGTAGTCGATGGTCTCGCCGGAGATCGTCATGTTGTCGGTGTTCATCACGCCGTGCACGAAGCCGACCAGCATCCATTGCGCGATCAGCGCCGCCTGCCGTGCGACGACCCCCTGAAACAGCGCCAGGTACGGGTTGTCGTCCCCGGCGGCGTCCGGCTGATGGCGGTCGATCGCGTGGTCGGCGAGCCGGCGGAGCAGGTCGAGGTCGTCGGTCGCCCTGGCGTACTGGAAGCTGCCCACCCGTAGGTGGCTGGCCGCGACCCGGGCCAGCACGGCACCGGGCAGCGGGACCTCCCGCTGCACGTCGCGCCCGGTGGCCACCACCGCCAGCGACCGGGTGGTCGGGATACCGAGGGCGTGCATCGCCTCGCTGATGATGTACTCGCGCAGCATCGGCCCGACGGCGGCGTACCCGTCGCCGCCCCTGGCGAACGGCGTGCGGCCCGAACCCTTCAGATGCAGGTCCCGCAGGGCACGACCGGGACCGGCGAACTCACCCAGCAGCAGCGCGCGGCCGTCACCCAGCCGCGGTGAGTAGAACCCGAACTGGTGCCCCGCGTACGCCTGCGCGACCGGCGCGGCGCCGTGGGGCACCAGGGTGCCGACGAGCAGTCGCAGGCCGTCCGGGCCGCGCAGCCAGTCCGGGTCCAGGCCGACGTCGCGCGCCACGGGTTCGTTCAGCGCCAGCAACTGCGGCGCGGGCACGTCCGCAGCGCTCCACGGCACGGCCAACTCGGGAAGCGCGGTGGCGAACCGGTGGTCGAGGTGGACGGCGCGCGCGGCAGCAACGGTCACCCCGCCGAGGGTACGGCCCTGCCGGCACGCCGTGACCGGCACGCCGGCACCGCCGATCGGGGCCGCCGGATCGGGCCGCCGGATCGGGCCGGCGATGGACGGGCGGCGAGGTCAGCCGGTGCCGAAGAGCAGGAGCCGCACCGCTTCCCCGGTCTGCACGATGTGCTGCTGCGCCAGCGCCGCGGCCCGCTTGGCCTTGCGCTGCCGGACGAGTTCGAGCAGGTTCTCGTGAACGTGGATCCACTCCTCGCCGAGTTCGGAAATCACCGTCGAGAAGTAGAACCGGGCCCTTTTCTCCAGGGACGACGACGTCGCCTCCATCACCGCGTTGTGGGCGGCGGCGCGCAGCGCGTCGTAAAAGGCCGAGGTGGTTCCGATCAACCGCCGGTCGTCCGCGCGACTGGCCTGCTGATTCTCCTTCACCGCCGCTGTGAGTGCGGCGATGTCGTGATCGGTCCGGCGCTCGGCGGCCCACAACGCCACCTGGCCCTCGACGACGGCGCGGAACTCGAACAGCTCGGCCAGTTCGCGGGACGTCCGCTCGCGGACCCGCACGCCGTACCGCGGCTTGATGTCCACCCACCCGGCCTCGTGCAGGGAGCGGAGCGCCTCGCGGACCGGGATGCGGCTGACCCCGTAATGCGCGGCCAGTGCATCGGCGTGCAGTCGCTCGCCGGGCGTCAGGGTCCCGTTGATGATGGCGATTTCCAGCAGATCATGCAGTTTCGACGGCAGCGTGGTCGAACCGCCCAGCTCGGGCAGCGCATCGGAAAGGCTGCCCAGCGCCGATTCGGCAGATCGCGTCACTGTGGATCCTCTGGTCGGTGGAACCGTCGAATATCCGGGCCTGATGAAATATATGCCCCGTTCGGTGGGATCCGCCGGGTTCGGGATTCCAGCCGGGCCGGGTCGAGGTACTCCAGTGCGGCGTGGGTGTAGAGCCGCGCACAGCGCAGGACCTCCTCCTCGACAGCGTGGTCGTCCACCCCGGCCGAGAACGTCGGCTGCGGGCCGTAGCAGAGCGCGGGGACACCGCGGCGCCGCCAACGGCTGGCATCGCTGGCCGGCAGCCGGATCGTGTACGTGCTCGGGCGTTCCTGGACGATCGCAGCCGCACGGTCCCATGCCTGGGTCAGCACATCCGCCGGTGACGTCCAGTTCGCGTCCCAGCCCTTGATCCGGGTCACGGTGACCCCCTCGATGTCGGCGAGCAGTGCGCGGACATCGTCCTCGACCCGGTCGGCCGGCAGCCCCGGGGGCAACCGGAGATCGACCTCCGCCACGGCGGACGTCGCCACCTGGCCGATGAACGTTCCGGCCCGGATGGTGCCGACGTTCGCCGACAACGCGAAACCCGGCTCGGTGGCAGACATCCCGGTCAGCTCCTGCGGCGGCACGGCCATCGTCCCGATCAGCGCGTCGACGCGCTGGACGGCGGCGGCGATGCGGGCGGCCGCGGACTCGTTGCGGCGCACCGACGACGAGTGGCCCGGCCGGCCGGTCGCCTCCAGACGCAGCCACAGCACGCCCTTCTCGCCGATGGCGAGGCGCTCGAATCCGGGTCCCTCGCCGCAGATCATCGCGTCACCGAGCAGGTCCGGCCGGTTGCGCAGCAGGAACGCCGCGCCGTTCTCGCCGAACACCACCTCGTCGCTGACCGCGGTGAAGGTGATCCGGCCGGCCCAGCGCTCCTTCAGCGACGCCAGCAACCCGGCGGCGGTGATCATCGCCGCCACCGCGCCCTTCATGTTGCCCATCCCCAGGCCGTAGAGCTTCCCGTCCCGACGGGTCAGCTCCCACACCGGGACGGACCACAGCTCGACGTCACCAGGCGGCATGGTGTCCAGGTGCACGTTCAGCACCAGATGTGGCCCCGGAACGCCGGAATCGATCTCGGCCAACACGGAAGGCATGGACGGGTCGATCGCCTCCGTCCAGCAGTCGACGCCGCGTTCGATCAACGCCCGGGTGACCACCGCGCTGACCTGCCGCGTGTCCCCCTCGGGGTTGACGCTCGGTGCGGCCACCAGGTCGGCGCACAGCTCGACGAGCCGCTCACGTTGTCCGCCGACCTGTTCGGCGACCCATTGGACAATTCTCCGGCGTTCGGCCGCCGTCATGCCTGTTCCGCTCATGCCGCACCCGACCAGACGAACCGACGCCAATCGGCCGCCGCGAAGGGCCCCGTACCGGAGACTCCGGCGACGACGACCGCGCCGAAGAGCTCGTCACCGGGGTCGGCGGGCACCACCCGGTGCCCCCGACGGGTCAGCCCGGCGGCGGCGGGATGGTCGGACTCGATCCTGACCGCGCCCCCCTCGCTGCGCCATCGCGGTGCCGCAATGGCTCCGGTCAGGTCGCGGCCCCGGTAGCGCGTCGCGCCGAGAATCTGCAGCAGGGTCTGGATCTGGCCGTCCGCACCCGGTGTCGCCACCGCCAGAACGTCACCGTCCGGGCGGAGCACCATGGCCGGCGCCAGGGTGTGCACGGGCCGCTTCGCCGGCGCCGGGCTGTTGTCGCCGTCGGTGAACCCCGCCGCCCGGTTGTTCAGGGTCAACCCCAGTTCGGGAACGAACACCCCGGAACCGAAGTCGTCGAACACACTCACCAGCGACGACACCACCATCCCGTCGCGATCGGCGGTGGCCACGCCGGCGGTGTGCAGGTAGGCACGTGGCCCGCCGCGGCGGGACGCCAGGGCCGGATCCACCCGGAGCCGCTCGTCGAGCAGGTCGGGACCGCGTCCGCAGGACGACCGGAACTCGAAGACGGCCTCGGTCAGTTCGATCAGCAGATGGTCGAGCGAGTCGGGATCCATTGCGGCGTTGGTGATGTCGGAGTCGCCGGCCTCCAGATGGCGCAGGGCCATCGCCAGCAGCACCCCCTGCGACGCCGGCGGTTGCACACACACCGACCCGCCGTCCCAGTCGACCGCGACGGGTGCGGTGACCACGGTCCTGTGCACTGCGAGGTCGTCGGCGCTCAGCGTTCCGCCGTGTTGCTCGACGGCACGCGCCACTGCGTCGGCGGCCACGCCGCGGTAGAACGCCGGTGCTCCCGTGTCGGCGATGCGGTCCAGCAGGTCGGCCAGTGCCGGTTGCTGCCACAGCGATCCGAGATCCGCTGCGAGCAGCGGCCAGTCGTGTGCACCGCCGGCGACCAGGCGTCCGCGCTGGGCGTCCACCGCCGCACGCAGGTCGGGGTCGATCACGATCCCGTCGCGGGCCAGCCGGGTCGCCGGCCGCAGCACATCACCCAGAGACAGCCGCCCCCAGCGTTCGTGGCAGACCGCCCAGGCATCGACCAGCCCGGGGACGGTCACCGCGCTCCCGGCGCCCGGGCGCGCATCAGGCGGGGTGGCGGCGCTGCAGCCGGAGCCGTTGACGGCGATCACCTCGCCGCCGGGCTCCCGGATCAGCGCGAGCAGGTCGCCACCGAGGCCGGCGGAATGTGGCATCGCCACGCAGATCACGGCCTGGGCAGCGAGGGCGGCGTCCACCGCGCTGCCGCCTCGGGCCAGCATCTCCAGGCCGGCGCCGACGGCCAGTGGGTGGGCGGCCGCCACGGCGCCGAGCGAGCCGTGCAGCTGCCTGCTGTGGCGGCTGCGGAGGTCGCCGGCCGGCGGTGCGGTGGTCGACGGCGCAGTGGTCGGCGGTGCGGTGGTCGGCGGCGCGGAGGTCGGCGGCGCGGAGGTCGGGGATGCGGTGGTCGGCACTGCCGGCGGCTCGGTGGTCGGCAGCGCCGAATCTGTCGGCGGGCCGTCCATCGCCGCCGTCCTCGAACCCGTCATCGGCACCACCTCTTCGCTGCGTCGTCGGCCAGACGGGTGGTCCGGCCGACCCATCATTGACATTGCCAGGATACTTTATAAAAGTATGACCCACGGGTGCCGGCCGGCGCCTCCCGACACCGAAGGAGCGCCCCATGCGAATGCGGATCCCAGTGCGAATCGCGGCTCTCACCGCCGCGGCCGCGCTTCTCGCCGGCTGCGCCATCGGCGGGTCGACGGCACCGGCCCCGGCCGCGGCCCCCAGTAGCGGCGGGGAGAGTCGCCCCGGGTCGCCGATCAGCAGTGGCTTCGACGAGTCGATCGTCAAGGCGTGTTCGGCCGACTCACCGACCCTGAAGGCCATCAAGGACCGCGGGGTGCTGCAGTGGGGGATCGGGGTCTCCCCGCCGTTCGGGTTCAAGGCGGGCGACGGCTCCTGGGTCGGCGTGGAGGCCGACAACGCCCGCGAGCTGGCGGCCATCCTGGGCGTCGACGTGCAGATCCAGGATTACGACTACGGCGTCATGACCACAGCGCTGCAGACCGGCAAGGCCGACATCCTGGGGGCCCAGCTGTTCATCACGCCGGAGCGGGAAAAGGCGATCGGCTTCAGCGACTACTACTACCTGTCCGGCCAGCTGTTCTACGTCCTGAAGGACAGCTCGTTCAAGACAATCGACGACCTGAACCAGCCGGGTGTGCGGTTCGTCTACGGAACCGGCAACGCGCAGAAGGCCATCGCCGAGAAGTACATCCCGAAGGCCACCATCACCGACGCGCCCCTGCGCGGCCAGTTGCTGCTGTACGAATTCCTGGCGACCGGGCAGGCCGACGCCTCGATGGTGGAGGCGGCGCCGATGCCCGTGCTGCAGGCCAAGTACACCAACCCGCAGCTGGCGGCGATCGGGCTCAAGGGGCGGGTCGAGACGCCGACGGCCGGGGACGCCGACATCATCGACCCGTTCAAGGTGGCGTTCGGGCTGCCGAAGGGTGACCAGGGCTTCAAAGGCTGTGTCGATGCCTGGGTGGCACAGGCGAAGTCGTCCGGACGGATGGACGAACGCATCCAGTACTGGCTCGACCAGAATCAAGCCAGTTGACCGCCATGGCACCCGGGTATCTGACCGCGTACTCGTTCGACTTCGGGTGGGTGGAGGGCGCGCTGCCGATCTTCGCCCAGGCGCTGTCGCTGACGGTGCAGATCCTGGTGTGGTCGGCGGTGCTTTCCATCGCAATCGGCCTGGTCGCCGGCCGCCTGCTGATGAGCCCGCACGGCTGGCTGCGCGCCCCGGTGCGGATCTACGTCGACTTCTTCCGGCTCACCCCGATCCTGTTCCAGATCGTCGCCATCTTCTTCCTGGTGCCGCTGGTGTTCGGGCTCAACATCCCCGCCTTCACGAGCGGGGTGATCGCGCTGAGCCTGAACTACGGGGCGTTCTTCGCGGAGATCTTCCGGGCCGGCGTGCAGAGCATCGACAAGGGGCAGTGGGAAGCGGCGGAATCGATGGGCATGCCGCCGCTGCGGACCCTGCGGCGGGTGATCTACCCGCAGGCACTCAAGCGGATGCTGCCCCCGATCGGCAGCATGCTGATCAGCCTCACCAAGGACACCAGCCTGGTGTCGGTGATCGGTGTCGCCGAGTTGTTCAATACGGCTCAGACCGTCGGCGCCTCCACCTTCCGCCAGATCGAGGTGCTGCTGCTGGTGTCCCTGGTCTACCTGCTGATCAACCTGCCGCTCGCCGTCGGAGTCGAACGACTGAACCGGAGGCTCAACCGTGCCTGACCAGCAACCACTCGCCGCCCCGGCGCCCCCCGAAAGGAACCCCGACACGACCACCGCCGTCGCCCCCATCGCCGGTGCACTGCCGACCGGAGACCCGACATCGCCCGCCGCGCCGGTGATCTCGGTGCGCGGCCTGCGCAAGAGCTACGGCGACGTCGAGGTCCTCAAGGGCGTCGACCTCGACGTCCGGGCAGGCGAGGTGGTCTGCATCATCGGGCCGAGCGGTTCGGGCAAGAGCACGCTGCTGCGCTGCCTCAACCGGCTCGAGCGCCCCAGCGCGGGAACCGTGCACGTCCTGGGCCGCGACCTGTCCGGTGGCAAGGCGCGGGACCTGGCGGCCGTGCGCCGGCGCATCGGGATGGTGTTCCAGCAGTTCAACCTGTTCCCGCACATGAGCGCCATCCGCAACGTGATGGAAGGCCAGCTCTCCGCCCTCGGCCGCGGCAAGCAGGAGGCGCACACCAAGGCCGTCGCCGCCCTCACCGAGGTCGGGCTCGCCGACTTCGCCGACGCCCGCATCCACCGGCTCTCCGGCGGACAGCAGCAGCGGGTCGCCATCGCCAGGAGCCTGGCGATGGACCCCGAGGTGATGCTGTTCGACGAACCGACCTCCGCGCTGGACCCCGAGCTGCGGGCCGAGGTGCTCGACACCATGCGCACGCTGGCCGCGGAGAACCGGACGATGGTGGTGGTGACCCACGAGATGGGCTTCGCCAAGCGCGTCGCCGACCGGGTCGTGTTCATCGACAAGGGCGTCATCGCCGAGCAGGGCGACCCCCGGACCGTGCTGACCCATCCGTCCACCGAACGCCTGCATGCCTTCCTCAACCTGGTGCTCTGGGGCGAGGCGGCATGACGGTGACCGTTCCACAACCTGCCGCGCACCACCTCTCGAGAAGTGAAGGACACCAGTGACCAGCGCACCGCCATCACGATCCGCCGACGAGCAACGCGACCTGCTGCGGCAGATGATCCGCATCCGCCGCTTCGAGGAGAAAGTGGCGCAGCTGTTCAAACGCGGTCAGCTGCCCGGCTTCGTGCACCTGTACCTCGGTGAGGAAGCCGTCGCGGTGGGCGTCTGCTCGGCGCTGCGCCCGGACGACCGGATCACCTCCACGCATCGCGGCCACGGTCACCTGCTCGCCAAGGGCGCCACCGTCGACCGGATGATGGCCGAGCTGTTCGGCCGGGTCGACGGCTACTGCCGCGGCAAGGGCGGCTCCATGCACATCGTCAGCTTCGCGCTCGGCATCATGGGCACCAACGGGATCGTCGGCGGCGGTATCCCGATCGGCACCGGATCCGCCTGGGGCGACCAGCATCTGGGCCGGGACACCGTCACGGTGGTGTTCTTCGGTGACGGCGCCTCCAATCAGGGGGTGTTCTTCGAGTCGATGAACCTGGCGGCGATCTGGAAGCTGCCGGTGATCTTCGTCTGCGAGAACAACGGCTACACCGAATGGACGCCGACCGAGAAGCTCACCGCGGGGCGGATCGTCGACCGCGGCGCCCCGATGGGCATCCCCGGAGAGTTGGTCGACGGCAACGACGTCGGTGCGGTGCGGGACGCCACCGACCGGGCGGTGGCCCGGGCCAGGTCCGGTGACGGGCCCACCCTGATCGAGGCCCGCACCTACCGCTCGCACGGCCACAACGAGGGCGAGGAGGCGTTCGCCGGCAACTACCGGCCGCAGGCCGAGCAGGACGAATGGCTCGCCCGCGACCCGATCGCGGCGTTCGGCAAGCACCTGCTGGAGCAGGACCAACTGACCCAGGACGAGTGGGACCGGATCGACGCCGAGGAGACCGAGGCCGTCGAGGCGGCCGTCGTCTTCGCCGAGCAGAGCCCGCTGCCCGACCCCGAGGAAGCCCTCGACCACCTGTTCGCCACCACCTCCCCCGGAGTTGACCGATGACCGTCACCGAGCAGGCCGAAACGCAGACCGCAACGGCCACCGCAGATGTCGCGCCGCGGCGCACCTACTTCATCAACGCGATGAAGGAGGGCCTGCACGCGGCGATGACCGAGGACGAGAGCGTCGTGGTGATCGGCGAGGACGTCGATCGCTCCGTCATCGGTGCCACCCGCGGGCTGGTGGACGACTTCGGACCGATGCGGGTGCGGAACACGCCCATCTCGGAGGCGACGTTCGTCGGTGCCTGCGTCGGTGCGGCGGCTGCCGGACTGCGTCCCGTTGTGGACCTGATGGTCGGCTCCTTCTTCTACGTCGCCATGGACCAGCTGGCCGACCAGGCCGCGAAGCTGCGGTACATGTCCGGCGGCCAGGTCGCGCTGCCGATCGTCTACTTCACCGCCACCGGCCCCAGCGGCTCCGGCGCCGCGCAGCACTCGGAGAACCCGCACCCGATGCTGATGAACGTGGCCGGCCTGAAGATCGTCATGCCGTCCACGCCGTACGACGCCAAGGGCCTGATGATCTCCGCGATCCGCGACCCCAACCCGGTGGTGTACCTGCAGGACTTCGTGCTCGGCGGCACCCGCGGGCACGTCCCGGCGGAGTCGTACGCGATCCCGCTGGGCGTCGGGGACATCAAGAAGCCGGGCACCGACGTCACCCTGGTCGCCATCGGGGCGACCGTGCCCAAGGCGCTCAAGGTGGCGAAAGCGCTGGAGGGTGAAGGTATCTCGGTCGAGGTGATCGACCCGCGGACACTGGTGCCGCTGGACGAGGAGATGATCCTGGCCTCCGTCGCGCGCACCGGGCGGCTGGTGGTCGCCGACAGCGCGAGGCTGACCTGCTCGGCGGCCAGCGAGATCGTCGCGATGGTGTCGCAGGCCGGTTTCTCCTCGCTCAAGGCGGCGCCGCAGCGGGTGGCCTGGGAGAACGTCCCGGTGCCGTTCTCCCCGCCGCTGGAGAAGCGGGTCCTGGTGCAGGACGACGACATCCGGCGCGCCGTGCTGGCCACCCTGGCATGACGCGCACCCGGATGCCCGCGCCCCGCCCCGCTCGCCGCCGCAACGCACGACCGACCCGAAAAGGACACGACCGATGGACATCCTGATGCCCAAGTGGGGCATGACCATGCAGGAGGGCGACCTGCTGGAATGGCATGTCGCGGTGGGCGACACGGTGCAGGAGGGCCAGCCGCTGGCCACCGTCTCCACCGAGAAGGTGGACGCGGACATCGAGGCGCCGTCCGCCGGCACGGTCAGCGAACTGCTGGTCGACGCCGGTGACACCGTCGAGGTCGGCACCGTCATCGCGAGGCTGGGATGACCGGCGCCGCAGTGACCGGCGCCGCAGTGACCGGCGACGCGCCGGCCGGCGGCGTGACCGAGGTGGGGGCGGGCGGCCCCGGCGCCGGGCTGCACTCCGCGCCCGACATCTGCACCGAGGTCGCGCTCGCCCTGGTCCGGCAGGTGCACGCGGAGAGCCGGGACCGGGGGCTGGCGCTGGCGGCCGCCGTCGTCGATCGCGGTGGCAACCTGGTCGCCTCGGCCCGGATGGACGGCTGCCAGCTGGCCGCCCTCGCGCTGGCCACCGACAAGGCCTACACCGCGGTTGCTTTCGGGCACCCGACGAGCGCGTGGGCGGACAGCTCCCGGCCCGGCGGCAGCGACTGGGGGCTCGCCGGCGGCCTCGGCGGCCGGTTGATCGTCTACCCCGGCGGCGTGCCGCTGTACTCGGACGGCCACCTGATCGGCGCCCTGGGCGTCAGCGGCACGGCGTCACTGGTGGACGAGGAATGCGCCTCCACTGCCGCGGCCGCCTCCGGCCTCAAGGTGGCGCGGTGAGCGTCGCGCTGGTCTCCGGCGGGGCCACTGGCATCGGCGCCGCCGTGGTGCGCGCGTTGCGGCTGCGCGGCGACAGCGTTTTGGTCGCCGACCGCAACGCCGACACCGGCAAGGCCCTGGTGCAGGAGAATCTGCCCGGCGCCGCCGCGTTCTTCGAGTGCGACCTCGGGACCACGGACGGCCCGGCGGGTGCGGTCGCCGCCGCCGCCGAACTCGGCGAGGGACGGCTGGACACCGTCTTCTACAACGCGGGGCTGCTGGAGGCGAAACCGTTGCGGGAGTGGACGACCCAGGATTGGGACCGCACCGCCGCGGTGAACCTGCGCGGTGCGTTCCTGACGGTGCAGGCCGCCCAGCAACTGCTGTCCGACTCCGACACCGGACGGGTCATCCTCACCTCGTCAACCGGCGCGCTGCGCGGCCACGCGGGCATGCCCGCCTACCACGCCACCAAGTCCGGCCTGCTCGGCTTGGTGCGCTCGCTGGCCGACGAACTCGGCCCGGACGGCACCACGGTCAACGCCGTCTGCCCGGGCTGGGTGGACACCGCCTTCAATGACGCCTATTGGGACCACCAGGCCGAACCCGCGCAGGCCCGGCGGGATCTCGTCGCCGCCATACCGCTGGGCCGGCAGGGTGTTCCGGACGACATCGCCGGCACCGTGCTGTTCCTGGCCTCACCCGCATCCGCCTACATGACCGGGCAGGCCCTGGTCATCGACGGCGGTTACACCGCCGTCTGATGGGACATCGATGAACTACCAGTTGTTCGCGCCCGACCGGCGCCCGGCGCCATCCGCCGACACCACCGTCTTCGGCGATCCCGCCGGCAGCGGCAACCCGCTGACGTTCCACCGGAACATGCCCGGCTACGCCGCCACGCCGCTGCTGGACAGCCCGCTGCTCGCTCGCTCCCTCGGTGTGGCAACGGTTCTGGTGAAGGACGAGTCGTCCAGGCTCGGGCTGCCGTCGTTCAAGATGCTCGGCGCGTCGTACGCGACGGCGCGGGCGATCGAGCGGGAATGGTTGGCCGGCACGGCGAACGGCGCGGCGCCAGCGGGATCCGCGCCGACCGTCGAGGCCCTCCGGTCCCGGCTCGCGTCCCGCCCCGGTGCCCGGCTGGTGGCCGCCACCGACGGCAACCACGGGCGCGGTGTGGCCCGGATGGCCGCACTGCTGGGGCTGGAGTGCCTGATCTTCGTCCCGGCCGGCACCGCCGCGGCGCGGATCAGCGACATCGAGGGCGAGGGCGCACAGGTCGAGATCGTCGACGGCACCTACGACGACGCGATCGCCAGGTCCGCCAAGGAGTCCGACGCGGACACCCTCGTCATCTCCGACACCTCCTGGGACGGCTACACCCGCACCCCGGCCGACGTCATCGTCGGCTACTCGACCATGTTCGCCGAGATCGACGCGGTCCTGGCTGTGCGGCGTTGGCACGGGCCCGATCTCGTGTGCCTGCAGGCAGGAGTGGGGTCGTTTGCCGCGGCCGGCCTGCACCACTACCGGCCGACCGGGCGGGAAACCGCGCCCCGGACGGCGATCGCCGAGCCGTCCGCAGCGAACTGCCTGATGCGGTCCGCGCAGGACGGCGGCATGACGGTCGCACCGGGACCGCACACGTCCACGATGGCGGGGCTGAACTGCGGCTTGCCGTCCCAGCTGGCCTGGCCCGTGGTGGCCGCGGCCACCGATGCCTACGTCGCGATCGACGACGCCTACGCCCACCGCGCCATGGCGCTGCTGGCCGAGGCCGGCATCGTCGCCGGGGAGTCGGGCGCGGCCGCGCTCGGTGCACTGCTGGCCGTCGCCGACGCGGGACCGGCCGACCGGCGGACCGTCGGCCTGACCCCGTCCGCCACGGTGCTGATCGTCAACACCGAGGGTGCCACGGACCCGGTGAATTACCTGGCCCAGGTCGGGGTGACCGCGGACGAGGTCGCCGCCACCCGGGACGAGAGGCGCCGCCTTTCCGGTACCCAGCAGCTCTGAACCTGCTCCTGGACAGCACCTCTCGTTGCAAAGCACCGGTTGCCCGGTGCGCCGTCATCGCGACGCCGGCCCTGATCACCCGCCTCTTCCTGCAGACAAGGCTCACCGTGTCCGAGAAGACCACCACACCTGCACTCGAGGTCCAACACGTCGACGTCATCGACCCGGCGGACCGGCACGGCACCGCGCGCGACCTGTTCCCCGTGTGGTTCAGCGCGAACCTCAACATCGGCAATGCCTTCTTCGGCGCGCTGGCGGTCGTCGTCGGGAACAACCTGTTCTGGGCAGTCGTCGCGGTGCTGCTGGGCAACGTGGCCGGCGGCGTCTTCATGTCACTGCACTCCGTGCAGGGCGCCCGGCTCGGTGTTCCGCAACTGATCCAGAGCCGCGGGCAGTTCGGTTTCTACGGCGCGCTGCTGCCGATCACCCTGGCGGCCTTCCTGTACCTCGGCTTCTTCGCCACCACCGCCGTGATCGGCGGGCAGTCGCTGGCCGCGGCGGTTCCCTCACTTGATCTCGATGTGTCGATCACTCTGACCGCCGTGGTCAGCCTGCTGCTCGCGCTGGTCGGGTACCGGGCAATCCACCGGGCGGCGAAATGGGCGGCCTGGCCACTGGCGCTCACCGTGGTCGTGGTGACGGTCGCGTCGCTGATGTACGGCGGCCTGGACCTGACCACATCGGGATTCCAGGCGGGACCGTTCCTCACCGCGTTCGGCCTCATCGCCACGTTCCTGCTGACCTATGCGCCGTACGTGTCGGACTACTCGCGGTACCTGCCGCAGGACACGCCCGCCCGAGACGCCTTCCGCTGGACGTTTGCCGGTGCGTTCCTGGGCACCACCTGGACGGAACTGGTCGGCGTCCTGCTCGCCGTGCAGTTCACCGGCGAGGACATCTCGGCGTCCATCAACGAGTTGTTCGGCGGCAGCGCGGTGGTGGCGGTCATCCTCTTCGTCACCGCCATCGCCATCGCCGGCAACAACGCGATGAACCTCTACGGCGGGATGCTCAATCTGATCACCGCGATCAGCACGTTCCGCCCGGTGCCGGCGTCGCTGATGGTGCGGGTGCTGATGCTGGCGCCGACGTTCGCGATCGGGCTGTGGATCGCGCTCGCCGCGTCCGCCGACTTCAGCGCGAGTGTCAGCGTGTTCCTGTCGTTCCTCTTGCTCGGCTTCGTGCCCTGGGGTGCGATCAATCTCATCGACTACTACTGGATCCGCAGAGGTGAGTACGACGTGGCGGCGTTCTTCTCCCCGCGCGGCGCGTACCGGCGCGACCCGGCGAGCTGGACGGTTGCGGGCGTCAACGGCAAGGCCTTCCTCGCGTACTTCGTGGGGGTCGGGGCCGCGCTGCCGTTCGTCAACAACGCCGCCTTCCACGGGTCGGCGGCCGGCTGGTTCGGTGACGCAGACCTGTCCTGGATCCCGGGCCTGGTGGTCACCGGTGTCGTCTATCTGCTGCTCACCGCGCGTAACCGGGTGCGCCGGCCGGCGGAGAGGGTGTTGGTGCGATGAGTTCGGCGAACCGGCTGTTCTTCCTGCAATTCGGGGCCGAGCGGGTGGCGAAGTCGCTGTCGCTGGCCGGCGGTCCATCCGTCAGCGGTGACGACCGGTTGTACTGGGAACCGCTGATGGGCGCCCTGGTCGACACCGACGAGGGATGGGTCCTGCTGGACACCGGGATGTCCCGGCAGGCGCACCAGTCGGCCGAGATCACCGCCGGTTACCGGCGCGGCGGTGTCGGCATGACCGACGGTCCCGCCTGGCACCTGGCGCCGTCGCCGCCCGACCCCGACGGGTGGAACTGGGTCCTCGACGGCGACCCGCTGGTCACCGCGCTGAGCGGGATCGGCATCGGTGTCGGTGATCTCGCGATGGCCGCCGTCAGCCACCTGCACGTCGACCACTCAGGAGGCATCCCTACGCTGGCGGCCGCGGGTGTCCCGGTGGTGATCCACCGCGACGAACTGGCCTTCGCGCGCAGCGGGGCCGTCGGCGCGGCCGGCGGATTCCACGAGCCGGACTGGACCGCCCCGGGCACCGTCTGGCACGAGCTGGACGGGGACGCCCGGCTGGCGCCCGGGGTCAGCGTGATCGCCACCCCTGGGCACACTCCGGGGCATCAATCGTTCCGGGTCGACCTGCGTGACTCCGGGAGCTGGATCCTCACCGGTGACGCCGCCGATCTCGCACAGAACCTGCTGGACCGGGCGCCCTGCGGATCCTGTGCCGGCGAGACGTCGGCCGACGAGGCCAACGCCACCGAATCGCTGGACAAGTTGCTGTCGATCGCCCGCCAGGACGGCGCCAGGCTGATCCCCACCCACGACCAGGTCATCGCGAACGCGGTGCGCCATCCCCGCGGAGGACACCGATGACCACCACGAGAGCCGCAGCAGACGTCCGCGCGACGGGCGGCGCGCTGTCCGGTCGCACCGCCTTGATCACGGGCGGCATCGGCGCGATCGGCCGAGCCGTCGCCCGCCGCTTCGCCGCCGAGGGCGCCCGCGTCGTCATCACCGACCGGGACGCCGCCGCCTGCAGCCGGTTCGCCGCCGACATCGCCGGCGAGTTCGCCACCGACGCAATGGGTATCGCGTTCGACATCACCGATCCGGACGACGTGCAGCGGGCCGCCGACGAGATCGAATCGGCCTTCGGGGTGTGTGACGCGCTGGTGCTCAACGCCGGCATCCTCATCCTCAAGCCGGCGCTGGAACTGACGGCGGCCGAGTGGAGCGCGGTGATCTCGGTGAACCTGACCGGGTCCTTCCACTGCGCCGCGGCGTTCGGCCGGCGGATGGTGCAGTCCGGCGGTGGCGGCACCATCGTGTTCTCGTCGTCACTGTTCGGCGTCCGAGGAGGACGGGGCAACGCCGCCTACTCGGCGTCGAAGTTCGGCATCATCGGTCTGGCGCAGAGCCTGGCCGCCGAGCTGGCCGGGAACGGCATCCGGGTCAACGCCGTCTGCCCCGGCCAGATCGGTTCGGTGATGCTCGACGACCTCTTCGCCCGGCGCGCGGCGGAGGCGGGAACGACGCCGGAGCAGGAGAAGTCGGCCTTCACCGCGCGGATCCCGGCAGGGGCTCTCGGCTCCGTGGACGACGTCGCCAAGGCGTTCGTGTACCTGTCCAGCGACCAGAGTTCCTACGTCACCGGGCAGCACCTGGTTCTCGACGGCGGGTGGCTGGTCGGCTGAGCGGAACGCGCTTCGACCTGCACCCGCCGCCGCCCGGATCAGAGCTTGATGCCCACGTACTTCGTCTCCAGGTACTCCTCGATGCCCTCGACGCCGCCCTCGCGACCGAGTCCGGACGCCTTCACCCCACCGAACGGGGCGGCCGGGTTCGACACGATGCCCTGGTTGATCCCGACCATGCCGGTCTCCAGTCGCTCGGCGACGGTCAACGCGCGGGTCAGATTCTCGGTGAACGCGTACGCCACGAGACCGAACTCGGTGTCGTTCGCCTTGGCGATGCCCTCGTCGTCGGTGCTGAACGTGATGACGGGGGCGACCGGGCCGAAGATCTCCTCGCGGAAGACATTCGCCGTGGTCGGCACGCCGGTCAGCACGGTCGGGGGGTAGAAGTAGCCAGGCCCGTCGATGGCGGTGCCGCCCGTCACGACCGTCGCACCCTTCGCGACTGCGTCGGCGACGAGCTCGGTCACCTTGTCGACCGCGTTGGAGTCGACCAGCGGTCCGACGGTGACGCCGTCGTCGATGCCCCGGCCGATCGTCATGGCGCCCATCCGTTCTGCGAGCCGCCGGGAGAACTCCCCGGCGACGGACTCGTGCACCAGGAAGCGGTTCGCCGCGGTGCAGGCCTCACCGATGTTGCGCATCTTGGCGAGCATCGCGCCGTCGACGGCCTTGTCCAGGTCGGCGTCCTCGAAGACCAGGAACGGGGCGTTGCCGCCGAGCTCCATGGACACCTTCAGCACCTGCTGCGCGGACTGCTCGATCAGCTTCTGGCCGACCGCGGTCGACCCGGTGAAGGTCAGCTTCCGCAGCCGCGGATCGGCGATGATCGGCCCTGACACCGCACCCGAGGACGAGGTGGTGATGACGTTCAGCACGCCGTCGGGCAGACCCGCCTCGATGAGCACGGCCGCGAGGGCCAGTGTGGTCAGCGGGGTCTGGGCCGCGGGCTTGATCACCACGGTGCAGCCGGCGGCCAGGGCCGGGCCGATCTTGCGGGTGCCCATGGCGAGCGGGAAGTTCCACGGCGTGATGGCGTACACCGGCCCGACGGGCTGCTTCATGGTCAGCAGCCGGGTGCCGCCGCTGGGGGCAATCGAGTACCGGCCGGCGATCCGCACGGCTTCCTCGGAGAACCAGCGGAAGAATTCGGACCCGTAGACGACCTCGCCGCGGGCCTCGGCCAGCGGCTTACCCATCTCCAGGGTCATCAGCAGGGCGATGTCCTCGGCGCGTTCGGTGAGCAGTTGCCATGCGCGGCGCAGGATCTCGCCGCGCTCGCGGGGATCCGTCGCGGCCCAGTCGGCCCCGGCAGCGACCGCGGCGTCGAGCGCCTCGATGCCCTGTTCCGGCGTTGCGTCGGCAACGTTCGCGAGGATCTTGCCGGTCGACGGGTCCTCGACCGGCACCGTCTTGTCGGTGGAGATCCACTTACCGCCGATCAGCAGCCCCTTCGGGACGGCGTTCAGTACCTGGGAGATCCGGTCCTCGGAAACACTCATTGGGTTTGTCCTTTCGAAACGTCGCCGTGCAACACGTCTTTCGAGCACGCCGGCGTGCTCGCCGCCCGGTGCCCGGGCCTCGCGATCAGGCCGAGCGGAACATCCGCCCGGATCAAGCAGCGACCTGGCTGTCCAGCACCTGCTCGAGGACGTCGAGGCCCTCGCTGAGCAACTCCTGCGGGATCACCAGCGGGGGCAGGAACCGGAGCACGTTGCCATAGGTACCCGCGGTCAGCACGACGACACCCTGGGCGTGACAGGCCTTGGCGATCGCGCCGGCGAGCGCCGCATCGGGCTCGCTGGTGCCCGGCTTGACCAGCTCTATCGCGATCATCGCGCCGCGGCCCCGGATGTCGCCGATCACGCTGTGCCGGGACTGCATCGAGCGCAGCCGCTGCATCATCGTCGTCTCGATATCCCTTGCCGCACGGGCGAGATCGAGCTCGCGCATGGTGCGGATGGCGCCCAGAGCGGCGGCGCAGGCGATCGGGTTGCCACCGTACGTGCCACCCAGCCCGCCGGTGTGCACGGCGTCCATCAGCTCGGCGCGACCGGTGACGGCGGCCAGCGGCAGGCCGCCGGCGATGCCCTTGGCCGTGGTGATCAGGTCGGGCACGACGCCCTCGTGGTCGGAGGCGAACCAGGCGCCGGTCCGGCAGAAGCCGGTCTGGATCTCGTCGGCGATCAGCAGCGCACCGTTGTCCGTGCACCAGGACGCGATCGCGGGCAGGAAACCCTCGGCTGGGACGATGAAACCGCCCTCGCCCTGGATCGGTTCGATGAGAACGGCGGCGACCCGGTGGGCGCCGACCTGCGTGGCGATGATGTCGATCGCCCGCTTCGCGGCCTGCGCGCCGGTGACGTCGCCGTCGCGGTACGGGTAGGACATCGGCACCCGGTAGATCTCGGCGGCGAACGGGCCGAAGCCGTCCTTGTAGGGCATGTTCTTCGCGGTCAGCGCCATCGTCAGGTTCGTCCGGCCGTGGTAGGCGTGGTCGAAGACCACGATCGCGGTGCGGCCGGTGGCGTGCCGGGCGATCTTGACGGCGTTCTCGACGGCCTCGGAGCCGGAGTTGAACAGCGCCGACTTCTTGGCGTGGTTGCCGGGGGTGACGGCGGCGAGCTGCTCGCACACCTCCACATAGCCCTGGTACGGCGTCACCATGAAGCAGGTGTGGGTGAACGCGCGGACCTGATCGACGACGGCCTCGACGACATGCGGCGCGGAGTTGCCGACGCTGGTGACCGCGATGCCGGAGCCGAGGTCGATCAGCGAGTTGCCGTCGACGTCGAGCAGCACGCCGCCGCCCGCGCGGTCGATGAAGACCGGAAAAGTGGTCCCGACGCCGGCCGAGACGGCCGCCTGACGGCGCGCGAAGAGTTCCCGGGACCGGGGGCCGGGCAGCTCGGTGACCAGGCGGCGTTCCTGGACCAGATCCTGTGTCGCAACGGTCATGGGTGCGGCTCCTCATCGGCGGCAGATCGTCGGCGGTAGATCACCAGCCTCACCGATCCGCTCGCCCGGGGGAATGGCAGAAGCGGCGCATTAGGATCAGCAACATGGACAAACTGGCACCCCGCCTGGGCTGGTCGGTGTCGTCGTGCCGTTGACCATCCGGCACCTGCTTTCTACCCCTGATCTCGACCTGACGCAGCTTGCCGACGGCGCGGTCGACCGCGCGATCACCTGGGTGCACGTCAGCGAGCTCGCCGACCCCACCCCGTTCCTCAGCGGCGGTGAGCTGTTGCTGACCACCGGGCTGGCCGCCTCCACCGACGGATCCGCGGCGGACTCGGCCGATCGGTACGTGCAGCGGCTGGTCGGGGCGGCGGTCGTCGGCGTGGGCTTCGGCACCGGGCTGAGTCACGAGGTGGTGCCGGCGGACCTCGTCGCCGCGGCCCGGCGGCACGGGCTCGCCCTGATCGAGGTGCCGCACGGCACGCCGTTCATCGCCATCAGCCGCGCGGTGTCCGGCGCGCTCGCGGCCGACGAGTACGCGGCCGTCACCCGCACGTTCACCGCACAGCAGGCGCTGACCCGGGCGGCCCTGTCCCCGTCCGGCCCGGACGAGCTGATCGGCCGGCTGGCTCGGCAGGTCTCCGGATGGGTGGTGCTGCTCGACCGGGCCGGTGACGTCCTCGCGGCGTCCGCGGACCTTCCGGTCCCGGCCGTGCCCGCGTTGGCCCCGGAACTGGCGATCCTCGCCGCGCACACCGGACCGGTCAGCTCGGCCTTCGCCATCGGTGCGGACACCGTCAGCCTGCAGTCGGTCGGCGCCGGCGCACGGGGCCGCGCGTTCCTCGCGGTGGGCCGGGCCGCCGGGTTCACGCCGGCGCACCGGCACCTGGTGAATGCGGCGGTGATGCTCCTGACGATCATGCTCGAGCAGTCGCGCGGGACCGAGACATCGGCCGGCAGGCTGGCCGCGGCGGTGCTCCGCCTGGTGCTGGCCGGCCGGGGCGACCTCGCCGCGCCCGTCGCCGCCGAGGCGTCCCTGACCCTCCCGCCCGCGCCGGTCACCGTGCTGGTCGCAGTTGCTGCCGACGACCGGGTGACCGATGGGGTACCCGCCCTGCGTGCCGACCCGGCACTGCACGGCGGCGGACCGGTGCTCGCCGCGGAGCTGGACGGAGCCCTGGTGGCGCTGCTCGGCGGCACTGCGCCGGCGGCGTCGGAGGTCGCCGCGCGGCTGGCCGCATCGTCCGGGGTCGCGGTGGGCCTGTCCGCGCCGGCGGTGTACGACGACATCGCCACCGCCCATCGGCACGCCCGCCAGGCCGCGGAGTTCGGCGCCGCGCGCGGCCACGCGGTCACCTCCTTCGCCGACATCTCGATGCCCGGCATCTCCGGGATGCTCGGCCAGGACAGGGCCGTCGCATTCGCCGAGTCGCTCCTGCAGCCGCTGATCGAGCACGACCGCGTCGGTCGCGGCGATCTCGTCGCATCGCTGCGCACCTGGCTGGCGCATCACGGCCAGTGGGATCCGTCGGCGGCGGCACTGGGCGTGCACCGGCATACCCTGCGGCACCGCATCCGCACCGCCGAGCAACTGCTCGGTCGGAGCCTGGATGCGCCGGGCACCCGGAGTGAATTGTGGTTGGCGCTGGAGGTTCTCGACACGAGGTGACCCGTGCCACCGACGTGCGGCACGGTCCCGCAATCAGCGTCAGGCGAGAACCGCGGCGGGCGCGGGGAAGGGTTGCGCGTTCACGACGTCGAGCTGGGCGAGGGTGTACCGGCGCAGCGCGGTCAGCTGTCGACGGTCGAGCCGATCGCAGACCCAGTCCCAGTGCAGCGCACACCACTGCCCGGGGCGGAGCTGTCCGGTCAGGCCGAGCCCGCCGAGGCGGAGCATCGCCGTCTCCTCCCGGGGCACCGCCAATTCGAGACGGTGGCCGTCCCAAGCCAGGGGCCGCGACACCACCCTGGCCGTGCCGTCAGCGGCGATCGCCGTGACCCGACCCCACCGGATCCGGCACCGGTCCAGCACCTGCAGCGGTTCGTCGACCCTTCCGCCCCGCAGCAGGCCGAGCCACGGGTACACCCCGAACACGTGGAAGCTGTGATGCGGCAGGGCTCCCGCCGGGACGGCAGTGACGAGCCGGTCGAACGCGCGGTCACCGACCCGGCCGCGGAACCGGTCGTCCAGCGACCAGCCCATCGCCGTCGGCCCGACCCGATCGAGCAGATCGTTGCCCACCCAGTACGCCTCGACCACCCTGTGGTCGAGCGGGTCGTCGATACCGGTGGCGCCCGCGATCAGCTCCAGGTACGGCCACGCACCGTCGAACCCGCGAAGCAGTCGGTGCAGGGCGCCGTCGTCGGCATGAGCCGCGACCTGCTCCAGCAGTTGCCCGTGGGCGTCGGGACCGCAGTAGCCGAGCGCGTTCGGCGGGTACGCGTACCGGCCGAACAGCACCGCGCCGCTGGGCGCACCCGGCCGCCGCCCCCCGATCACCTCGCTCGTCACGGCGGACCGGCTATGTCGCTGACGGCAGTTCTCGCGGCGCCCGCCGCCACGCCAGGGCGCACACCAGGGTGCCGCCGGCGAGCAGGGTCAGCAGCCACCCCAGTTGCGGCACCAGCGGCGTGTGGTTGACCACCGCATTGAGGCCCGCGGTGATCAGCGCCGCCAGCACCAGCACCGCGGTGACGTCGACCGCCTGGGCCCGGGCGAGGGCCGCGAACCACGTGCTGACATAGGCGGCGAGGATGACGCCCGTCAGCAGGACCCACCCCCACTGCGCGGCGTCCATGGCCAGCAGTGCGCCACCTGATCCGGTGGCCAGCACCCAGCCGATCAGCGCGACCGAGCCGAATCCCATCCTGGCCAGGCCGACCGTCCAGGACGACAGCGATCCGAGCAGGCGCTTGGCGATGATCACCTCGACCGCCCACAGCAGCGTTGCGGCCAGGATGAGCAGCTCACCGGACGCGATGGAGGCGGTGAACCCGCCGGACAGCCCGGCCTGGCCGACCAGCAGCAGCCCGATCGCGACCCAGTGCCAGAGCTGCAGCTCTTCCTTGAGCACCACGACGGCGAGCACCGCCACCCACAGCACCAGGGTCTTGTTGAGGAACGCCGCCTGGGTGGACGATGCCCGCGCCAGGCCCTCGAAGAACAGCACGAAGGGCACACTGCCGCCGATGATCCCGACCGCGATCAGGCCCCACCACTGCACGCGGCCGCGCGGGCGGTCGACCTGCAGGCCGCGTCTGCGGCCGACGCCGACGGCCGCGAACAGCACGATCGCGGCCACAACGTTCTTCGCGGTGGTGTAGACGGTGGCATTGCCGACGGCCTTGACGCCGTACCCGTTGAGGAAGATGGCGATGCCGCTGATCACCGCGGTGCCCAGGGCCAACAGCAGCCCGGTTCGTCTGGTCCTGGTTGTCAGAGTCGTGCTCATCGGGGCCCCTCCGGAATGGTCGATGGCGTGCCGCGTAGGGCGGTGGCCTCCTTGGCCTCCTCGGCGCTGAGCCGGGTGAGAGCGAAACCGGAGTGGATGACCACCCAGTCACCGGTTCCCACCGGCTCGGTCAGCGTGAGCAGGCTGACGGTCCGGGCGCGCCCGCCGCCGGAGACCACCGCGGTGCCGGTGCCCACCTCGATCACTTCCGCCAGTTCGCCGAGGCACATCAGGGATCGACCTGCCGCGCGGACGGGCTCGGCAGGCTGCCCTGGTGAGTCGGCTTCGTCCCGGACGACACCTCACCGAGCACGGCCTCGACCGCTCGATCGACGGCGGCGCGGACCGGTGCCGACAGTGGTTCGCCGTGTCCCAGCTGTCCGGCCTCGATCCCGACCAGCACCAGACGCAGTGGCAGCCGGTCGAGCACCCGGGACAACTCGACCGCCGCGGCGAGGCCGAAGGCGTGCGTCCCACCGCGTCCCGTGCGGTTCCAGGCGTCGTCGGGCAGTGGTGCGCACGCGAGGCCCGCTTGGACGACCATCAGCGTTCCGGGGAGACCGTTGGAGCACACCGCGTCCACCACGACGGCGAGGTCCCGTCCGGACCACAGATCGATCAACGAGGTCGGGTCCTCCCGCTCGACCACCTGAACAGCCGGCAGTTGCAGGGCCGCCACCCGTCGGGCCACGACGGGACCCACCGCGTCGTCACCGCGATCCGGACTGCCGAGCCCGACCACGAGTGCGACACCCGCGGCGGACGGTGACGGTGGTGACGCCGTCATGACCGCTTCACCGTCAGGTCGAGAAAGTGCGTCGCGCAGGAGATGCACGGGTCGTAGTTGCGGATCGCGTGTTCACAGCGATGGGTCAGCGCGTGGTCGTCCAGCTCGGACCAGGTCTGCACCATGGCTGCCAGGTCTGCCTCGATGCTCGGCTGGTTCTGCGAGGTCGGCGGCACGATCTGGGCGTCCGCGATGATCCCGTTCGCGTCGAGCACGTACCGGTGGAACAGCACCCCGCGCGGTGCCTCGCTGCCGCCGAAACCCTCTCCCGCTCGCGGCGGCACCGGCACGGCCGGAGCGACTCCGTCCCGCCAGCCGTCGATGATCCGGATCGCCTCGTCGTAGGCGTACACCAGCTCCACGGCCCGGACGATGATCGAGCGGAACGGATTGCGGCAGGTGGTGCCCAGGCCCACCTCGCGGGCGATGTCCTGAGCGATCGGCGACAGCCGGTCGAAGTTGAGTGTGTACCGGGCGAGCGGGCCGACCACGTACGGGGATCTGCCGTCGAGGGTGGCGTGCAGAGCGTTCGACCATTCGACGTGCTGCTCCTGGATGTGCGCGGTGAAGTCCTGCACGGCGAACGCCTTCCCGCCCGTGGTCACGACGCTGCCGGACTCGATCGGGTAGCCCACGGTCGGGCGGAGGGACAGGTATTCGTACGGCTGCTCCAGGTCGGGGAAGTCGAAACCCGCTACCAGCCGGACTGTTTCGACGGCTTCCTCACGGGCACGCTCCAGAACCGGTCGGATGCGGTGCAACTCGGCCACGGTCGGCATCCGGTAGAACCCGCCGATCCGCACGTTGATGGGGTGGACCGAGCGGCCGCCGACCAGGTCCATGAGGTCGTTTCCGGCCTTCTTCAGCCGCAACCCGCGCTCGACCACCGCCGGGTGGTCGGCGGCCATCTCGATCGCCCCGTCGTAGCCCAGGAAGTCCGGGGCGTGCAGCAGGAAGATGTGCAGCGCATGGCTTTCGATCCACTCGCCGCAGTACAGCAGTCGCCGCATCAACCGGATCGCCTCGGGAACCGTGACGCCGCAGGCGTCTTCGATCGCCCCGCAGGAGCTCATCTGGTAGGCGACCGGGCAGATGCCACAGATCCGGGCGGTGATGTCGGGCGGCTCGGTCCAGGCCCGGCCGCGCAGGAACGCCTCGTAGAACCGGGGTGGCTCGTAGATGCGCAGCTCGACCTTGGTCACCTGGCCACCGGAGTACTCGATGTGCATCGCACCCTCGCCCTCCACGCGGGAGAGCGTGCCGACGTGCATCACCTGGCCGCCGTCGGTCAGCTTGTGGCTCATGACGTTCCCGTTCCCGTGTCGGACACCGCTGGTGACGTGACGGCCTCGTGCCGCTCCGACTCGCGGCGGAACGGCTCCGAGGCCGCGTTGAAGGTGCGGTAGATGCGCATCACCTCGCCCTGTCGCATTCCCAGGGACAGCAGCCGGTCGGCGAGCGAGGACGTGTTGGGAGTGTCCTGCGGGCCGAAACACCCGTAGCACCCACGGTCGAACGCCGGACACAGGGCGCCGCAACCCGCCTGGGTGACCGGACCCAGGCACGGGGTGCCGTTGGCCACCGCGACGCAGATCGTGCCGCGGCGCTTGCATTCGACACACACGCTGTAGGACGGGATCCGCGGTTTGCGGCCCTGGATCGCCGCGGCGAGAACCTCCAGCAGCTGGTGTTTGTTGATCGGGCAGCCACGGAGTTCGAAGTCGACGCTGACGTGCGCCGAGATCGGTGTCGACCGGGACAGCGTCGACAGGTACTCCGGATGGGCGTAGACGATCGATCGGAACGCGGCGACGTCACCGAAATTGCGCAGCGCCTGGATTCCGCCACTGGTCGCGCACGCACCGATGGTGATCAGCCGGCCGGACATCGCCCGGATGTGCTGGATCCGTTCCTGCTCCTCAGGTGTCGTGATCGAGCCCTCGACGAGCGACACGTCGTACGGCCCGTCGGCGACCGCCCGGGTAGCCTCCGGGAAGTACGCGATCTGCACCTGCCCGGCCAGCGGGATCAGTTCGTCCTCGCAATTGAGCAGAGTCAGCTGGCAGCCGTCGCAGGAGGCGAATTTCCAGACCGCGAGCTTCGGTTTCGTGGGGTGGTCGTTGATCGTCATGGCTACAGCTCCGCTCGGGCCATCAGCGGGGCCAACCGGTCGTAATTGAGCACGGGGCCGTCGACGCACAGGAACAGCTCGCGGAGCTGGCAGTGCCCGCACAACCCCACGCCGCACTTCATGTTCCGTTCCATCGACAGCCGCAGGCGCTCCGGCCGGACCCCGCGATCGGACAGTGCCTGGGCCGCGTACCGCATCATCACCTCGGGGCCGCAGACCAGGGCGAGGGCCTTGATGGCGTCAAAGCCGGCCCTGGTGACGAGTTGGGTGACCAGCCCGACCCGGCCACGCCAGGCGTGCTGGCCGTTGTCGACGGTGACCTCGACGACGATCCGGTGCCGCTCCGCCCAGGTCCGTAGATCGTCGGTGAACAGGATGTCCTCCGGAGTGCGCGCACCGTAGAGGAGCACCACCCGTCCGTAGTCCTCGCGGTGCGCGATCAGCTCCAGGATGGCCGGCCGCAGCGGGGCCAGGCCGATCCCGCCGGCAACGAACACGACGTCGCCGCCCCGCCCGGAGGTCACGCCCCACCCGGTGCCGAACGGTCCCCGCACGCCGAGCTCCGTTCCCGGGCCGGCGGCCACCAGCGCGGCCGTGACCGAGCCGACGTTGCGGATGGTGTGCTCCAGCGGGCCCGAGCGGCCCGGGTCGCCGCTGATGGAGATCGGTACCTCGCCGACCCCGAAGGCGTGCAGCATGGTGAACTGGCCGGGCGTCCAGGACAGCGCCGCGCCGTCGGCGGGCTCGAGTTCGAGGGTGTAGGTGTCCCGGGTGTCCTGCCGGGTGCGCTGCACGACGAACGGGCGGGGCAGCATGGGATCCGCCGGCCCCCTCGCCGGGCCGGTCGCGGGGCGGTCCTGCAGGCTAGTCACCGGTATTCCCGTAGATGTCGAGCAGCCGGATCCGGGAGGACTGCAGTCGTTGGTTCATGATCCCGACGAACCGCTTGGTGAGCTCGTACCCGACGCGTGAATCAGCCTCACATTTGCCGCGCAGGCAGGCTGCGTCGAAGGCGACCGCACTGGTCTCCGCGGTGGCGCGTGCATCGAACGTCCAGCGGTACGGCGGCACCATCCACGACCAGCCCACGACGTCCCCGTCCGCCAGCGTGTCCAGCACCACCGCGCGCACCGGCGTGCGGATCTCGATGGCCACCAGTCCGTGCCGGAGCACGTAGAAGTGGTCCGCCGGCTCACCCTCGCGGAAGAGGAACTGCCCCGCGCGCACATGCACGTTGCCGGCGCAGCCGGCCAGAAGGTCGGTGATCGAGGTGTCCAGACCGTGGAAGAACGGGTGCTCCGGCAGGTACTGGTCGATGGTCTGCATGTGTCATCAGCTCAATTCGGACGGGTCGGCGGGGTCGTGCCGCGCAGCGCGGCTGCCTCCGCGGTGATGTCGATGGCCGCCGGGCACCAGGTGACACACCGGCCGCATCCCACACAACCGGACGTCCCGAACTGGTCGATCCACGAACCGAGCTTGTGCGTCATCCATTGCCGGTAACGGGATTTCGTCGATTCCCGCACCGTCCCGCCGTGGATGTAGGAGAAGTCGGCGTCGAAGCACGAGTCCCACACCCGGTGCCGTTCACCGTCGTCGCCGGTGAGGTCGGAGACATCGTTGACGGTGGTGCAGAAGCAGGTCGGGCAGACCATCGTGCAGTTCGTGCAGGCCAGGCACCGGGATGCGACGTCATCCCAGCGGGGGCTCTCGACGTTCGCGTACAGCAGTTCCTTCAGCCCGTCGGTGTCCAGGGTGCGGCCCATCCGGGTGGCGGCGGAGGCCGCCACGGCATCCGCCGCTTCCAGATCGCCGAGCGGTGCAGGTGGAGCCGTGATGTCGGCCAACACCTCGGCGCCGCGGTCGGATCCCACCTCGACGACGAACCGGTGGCCGCCATCGAGTAGTTCGGTGAGTGACAGGTCGAAGCGCGCCGCGGAGCCGCCCTCGGGTCGGGGGCCGGTGCCCATCGACACGCAGAAGCAGGTGCCGGCCGGATCGGTGCAGCTGACCGAGACGATGAAGGCTCCGCTGCGGCGGGCGGCGTAGTGGGCGTCCGCCTGCACCCGCCCGGTGAGAACGCGATCGTGGATGGCGATGGCGTGCAGGTCGCACGAGCGGACGCCGAGCAGCGCGTAGGGACCGGACTCGGCCGCCGGTGCACCGTTCGCGCCCGCGGACTCGGGTTCCACGGTGAAGCCCGCACGCGAACGACGCCCACGCCACAGCAACTCGTCGGTGGGGAAGAACACCGGCTTGGCCGACTGCGCGCCGGCCGCGAAGCCGAAGAAGGCATCGTCGTCCCGGCGGCGCAGCCGGTAATGAGCGGACTCCTGCTCGTCCCCCCAGCCCCGCGGCAGGTCGTCGAGGGTCCGGATCGGCCCGTTCACGATCGCGCCACCGCTGACGCTGGGCCCGAGCACCGTGTAACCACGCGCCGCCAGGGCGTCGATCAGGGCCTGCAGCCCTTCGATGCCGATGGTTCTCGGCCCAATGGTTCTCGGCCCAACGGTTGTCGGCCCAACGGTTGTCGGCGCACTCGGCTCTGTTTCGGCCGACTGCGCGCCGACAGACTCCTCTGCCATGACGCCCTCCTGCCTGACTGCCCAGTCTCGGGAGTCCGCTCACCTCGGAGAAGGGGCGAAAGTCACGACTACGGACAGTGCGTGCGGGCGGCGGGCGGTCACCAGGAGCCGTACAGCCCCCTGTTCGCCCGGCGCATCGCGCTGACGTAGCTGGACCGCTCCTGCGCGCTCTGATCCGCGCCCGCGGGTGCGGCGAGCATCCCGCGGAACTGATCCACGCTGTCGAACCCTTTGCGCCGCATCCATTCCGCCACGCCGTCCAGCAGCACTGCGGCGTGCTGCGGCCCCTGCCGGAGCAGCGCTGACGTGGTCATCACCACGTCGGCGCCGGCCAGCAGGTACGACACCACATCCGTGGCATCTCCGACGCCGGTTGTCGCGGCCAGCGAAGCCCGGATCCGCCCGCGCAGCAACGTGATCCAGGTGCGCGGCAGCCTCGCCTCGGACGGATGGGACAGGTTCACCGCCGAGCTCACCCGCATCGTCTCCGGGTCGATGTCGGGCTGCAGGAACCGGTTGAACAACACCAGGCCGTCGGCCCCCGCCCGGTCCAATTGGCTGGCCATCTCGCCCATGGCGCTGAAGTACGGGCTCAGCTTGACCGCCACCGGCACCGAGACGGTGCTCTTCACCGAGTCGAGAACGTCCAGATGCCGCTGTTCGACCTCCCGGCCGGTGATGTGCGGATCTCCCGGCAGGTAGTAGATGTTCAACTCGATCGCAGCGGCCCCGGCGTCCTGCATCGCGCTCGCATATCGGGCCCAGCCGCCCGGCGTCACGCCGTTCAGGCTGCCGATCACCGGGATGTCGACGGCCTTCACCGACCGCTCCAGCAGACTGAGGTAACGGCGCGGGCCCGGATCGGATGCCGCGGGGTCGACCGCCTCGGGGAAGTAGGACAGCGCCTCGCCGAAGCTCTCCGCGCCGGCCCAGGCGAGTTCGCTGTCGCGCTCGGCCTCACGGAGCAGTTGCTCCTCGAACAACGAGTAGAGGACCACTGCGCCGACCCCGCCCTCCGCCATCCGGCGGACGCCGTCGACGGTCTGGGACAGCGGCGACGGCGAGGCGACCAGCGGGTTGCTCAGGGAAAGGCCCAGGTAGCGCGTCGTCAGATTCATCGTCATCCCTCCCGACGGGGATCGGCCGGGAACCGGTTGGCGCCACGGGTGGCCATCTCCTCGTAGACGGCCCAGCGCTGATCCACCGACTGCTGCGCCAACCCGAGCAGCCTCTCGGCCTCCACCGGGTCGGTGTTCTGCAGCGAGCGGTAGCGCAGTTCCCGGTAGATGTAGTCGGTGAGCTTGATGCGCGGCCGGGGTGAATCGAGAAGGAACGGATTGTCACCCTGGGCCCGCGCGACCGGGTCGTAGCGAACCAGCGGCCAGTACCCGCTGGCCACCGCCCGATGTTGCTGGTCGAGCCCGTTGCGCAGATCGATGCCGTGGGCGATGCAGTGGCTGTAGGCGATGATCAACGACGTGCCGTCGTAGGCCTCCGCCTCCCGGAACGCCTCCAGCGTCTGCTGTGGATCGGCGCCCATGGCAACCCGCGCGACGTAGACGTTCCCGTACGAGATCGCCTGCAGGGCAAGATCTTTCTTGGCAACTTGCTTCCCCGAGGCGGCGAACTTCGCGACGGCACCAACCGGCGTCGCCTTCGACATCTGACCACCGGTGTTGGAGTAGACCTCGGTGTCCATCACCAGGATGTTGACATTCCGCCCGCTGGCCAGCACATGGTCGACTCCGCCGGAGCCGATGTCGTAGGCCCAGCCGTCCCCGCCGACGATCCAGACGCTGCGCCGGACGAGGTGGTCCACCACGCTGCCCAGGTCATCGACGACCGAAGACCGGAGTTGACCCAAGCGGTGCTTGAGCTCGCTCACCCGGTCGCGTTGTGCGCGCAGCTCGGACTCGGTGATCTGCGGTGCGGTGAGGATGTCGTCCACCAGTTCCGCGCCGATGACGGTGCGGAGTTCACCGAGCTTCCGGCGCGCCAGGTCGGTGTGCTGGTCAGCCGTCAACCGGAAGCCGAGACCGAATTCCGCGTTGTCCTCGAACAGCGAATTGGACCAGGCCGGACCGTGTCCCTGGTCGTTCACCGTCCACGGCGTGGTGGGCAGGTTTCCACCGTAGATGGACGAGCACCCGGTCGCGTTCGCGATCATCAGTCGGTCGCCGAAGAGCTGCGAGAGCAGTTTCAGATAGGGCGTTTCCCCGCAACCGGCGCAGGCGCCGGAGAACTCGAACAGCGGGAGCAGGAACTGCGTCCCACGGACCGTCCCGAAGTCCACCCTGGACCGGTCCGCGACCGGCAACGTCTCGAAGAAGTCGATGTTCTCCCGTTCGGCGGCCACCACCGGTTCCCGCGCGTCAAGGTTGATCGCCTTGCGGACCGGGTCATCCGGCGCCACCACCGGGCACGCCTCGACGCACAACCCGCAACCCGTGCAGTCCTCGACGTACACCTGCAGGGAGTACCGGGTGTCGGGCAGTCCGACCGCGTTCAACGGCGCCGACGCGAAACCGTCGGGCGCGCCCGCGAGCTTGTCCTGGCCGAACAGCTTGGTCCGGATCACGCTGTGCGGGCACACGAAACTGCAATTGCCGCATTGGATGCACGAGTCGGGATCCCACACCGCGACGAGTTCGGAGATGTTTCGCTTCTCGTACGCGGCCGTGCCCGTCGGGTAGGTCCCGTCGACCGGGAGCACGCTCACCGGCAGCAGGTCGCCGCGCCCGGCCATCATCTCGGCGGTGACCGTGCGAACGAATTCCGGTGCGCCGGCGGTCACCGGCAGTCGCAGACCGTGAGTGGCACTGGCCATCTCGGGGATCTTGATCTGCACCAGGCCCTCGAGCGAGCGATCGACGGCAGCATGGTTCTTCGCGACGACGTCGGCGCCCCGTTTGCCGTAGCTCTTCGTGATCGCCGCCTTGATCTTGGTGATGGCATCTTCCCGCGGCAGCACGCCGGAGATCGCGAAGAAGCAGGTCTGCAGGACGATGTTGATCCGACCGGCCATGCCGACCTCGCGGGCGACGCGGCTGGCATCGACGGCATAGACATCGATGTTCTTGTCCAGGATCTGCTGTTGGACCGGCCGGGGGAGCGCATCCCACAGGCCCTCGGGACGGTGCCGGTAGTTGACCAGCAGGGTCGCCCCGGGCGCGGCCCTGCCCAGCACATCGGCCTGCTCCAGCAGGTTGAACTGATGGCAACCGACGAAGCCGGCATTGCCCACCAGGTACGAGGCCCTGATCGGCCGGGGGCCGAACCGGAGATGGGAAATGGTCTGTGAACCCGACTTCTTCGAGTCGTAGACGAAATACCCCTGCGCGTAGAGGTGTTCCTCGGCGCCCAGGATCTTGATGGTGTTCTTGTTGGCGCCGACGGTGCCGTCGGACCCCAGCCCGAAGAAGACGGCGCGGACGGTGTCCGCGGGTTCGATGTCCAGCGTCGGGTCGTAGCTGACGCTGGTCCCGCCGACGTCGTCGTTGATGCCGATCGTCAGGCGCCGGCGGGGGTGGTCGGACGCCAGTTCGGCGAACGTGCCCGCCACCATGGCCGGGGTGAACTCTTTGGAGGACAGGCCATATCGGGCCCCCGCGACCCGAGGCATGGTGGCCAGCGTGCCGTCGGCGTGGGCGTCGTTCAGCGCCGCCACCACGTCCAGCAGCAGCGGCTCACCGACGGAACCGGGTTCCTTCGTCCGGTCGAGCACGGCGATCCTGGTGGTCGTCGGCGGCAGTGCGTCGAGCAGGGCCTGTGCCGGGAACGGCCGGTACAGCCGGACCTGCACCACGCCGACCCGCTCGCCCCGGTCCGTCAGGGCGGTTGCGGTGTCCTGCGCCGTCTGCGCACCGGATCCCATCAGCACCAGGACCCGTTCGGCCTCGGGGTGCCCGCTGTATTCCACGATGCGCATCGACCGGCCGGTGCGCTCGGCCAGCTGGTCCATCAGATCCTGGACCACCGTCGGCGTGCGGTCGTAGAAGGGGTTGACAGTCTCACGCGCCTGGAAGTAGACGTCGGGATTCTGCGCGGTGCCGCGGATGAACGGGCGTTCGGGTGACAGCGCGCGGTCACGGTGCGCCTGGACCAGTTCCTCGGGCACCATCGCCCGGAGATCGTCGTCGTCCAGCAGCTCGATCGTGTTGAGTTCGTGGGACGTCCGGAATCCGTCGAAGAAGTGCAGGAAGGGCACCCTGGTGCGCAGCGTGGCGGCCTGTGCGATCAGCGCCAGATCGTGGCATTCCTGGACCGACCCGGCGCCCAGCATCGCCCAGCCCGTCTGTCGCACGGCCATCACGTCCTGGTGGTCACCGAAGATGGACAGCCCCTGCGCGGCCAGTGATCGGGCAGCCACGTGGATGACCGCCGAGGTGAGCTCGCCCGCGATCTTGTACATGTTGGGGATCATCAACAGCAAACCCTGCGATGCGGTGAAAGTGGTTGCCAGTGAACCACTCTGCAGTGCACCGTGCAGTGCACCGGCCGCCCCCGCCTCACTTTGCATCTCGATCACGGTGGGCACGGTGCCCCAGACGTTGGGCTTGCCCTTGCTGGCCCACTCGTCGGCGAGCTCGGCCATCGGCGAGGCCGGGGTGATCGGGTAGATGCAGCAGATCTCGTTGAGCCGGTAGGCCACGGACGCGGCCGCCTCGTTGCCGTCGATGGTGGATCGCGTCATGACAGAATCTCCCGAACCATGTCGATGGCGTGCACCGGGCACTGCTCGTAGCAGGCCCCACATCCGGTGCAGGTGCCGTAGTCGAACCGGTACCGATTGCCGGGACCGAGTTTGATCACCGAATCCTCCGGGCATGCGCCGAGGCAGCCGTCGCATTCGAAACAATTGCCGCAGGACAGGCATCTCTTCGCCTCGTACAGCGCGCCGTCCGCGGTCAGACCGCTGACCACCTCGGCGAATCCCGTGATGCGTTCCTGCGGGGTGAGCTCGGGCTGCTGCCGGCGGGCCGCGTCACCGAAGTACCACACGTGCAACTTGTCGAAGGTCGCGAGCGGGTGCTTGGGCAGATGCGACACCGGGGCCGATCGCAACCACTGGTCGATCTGCCTGGCGGCCTTCTTGCCATGCCCCACACCGACCGTCACGGTGCGCTCGCTGGGCACCATGTCACCGCCGGCGAAGACGCCCGGGCACCCCGTCATCAGGGAGGCGTCGACCTTCACCGTGCCGTCGGGTTCGAAGACGACACCGGGGACGGTCTGCAGGAATCCCGTGTCGGCGTCCTGCCCGACGGCCATGATGACGGTGTCGGCCGCCAGGGTCTCGAAGCGGCCCGTCGGCTGCGGGAAGCCGGCCGCGTCCAACTCCATGACCTCGATCTGCAGTTGCTCGCCCTCGAAGGCGGTGATGGTGCGCAGCCAGTTGACCCGCACACCCTCGCGCTCGGCGTCCTGCGCCTCCTCCTCGTGCGCCGGCATCTGCCCGCGGGTGCGGCGGTACACGATCACGGTCTCCTCGGCACCGAGTCGGCGGGCCACCCGGGCGGCATCGAAGGCCGTGTTGCCGCCGCCGTAGACCGCGACCCGCCGTCCGATCACCGGTTGCTCACCGGACGCGACGGTGCGCAGGAATTGCACCGCATCGACGATCGGGGCGGCGTCGCCCGCCGGAATGTCGACCCGCTTGGCCAGATGCGCACCGACCGCGACGAAAACGGCGTCGAAGCCGCCCTGTTGCCGCTCCTGGTCCAGGTCCTCGACCCGGTGGTCGCAGACGATCCGGACGCCCATGGCGGCGATCCGGCCGATCTCGGCGTCCAGGACGTCGCGGGGCAGCCGGTACGACGGGATGCCGTACCGCATCATCCCGCCCGGTTGCTCACCGGCGTCGTGGATCTCCACGTCGTGGCCGAGCCGGCGCAGGTGATACGCCGCCGACAGGCCGCTGGGACCGGAACCGATGATGAGCACCCGTTTGCCGGTGACGGTGGCCGGCGGCTCGAACTGCCAGTTCTGCTCGATCGCCGCGTCACCGAGGAAGCGCTCCACCGAGTGGATCGACACCGCACTGTCCAGGTTGGCCCGGTTGCAGACGCTTTCACAGGGGTGATAACAAACCCGGCCGTGAATGGCGGGGAACGGGTTGTCGGCGGTCAGCTCGCGCCATGCGAGTTCCGGGTGACCGGCGACCGTGTGTGCCAGCCAGGCCTGGATGTTCTCTCCCGCCGGGCATCCCGCGTTGCACGGCGGAAGGAGGTCCACATACACCGGTCTGCGTTCGCGAACGGGTCCGGAGCGGGAAACACCGTGCGTCAGATCGGGTAACGGGGTCACATCCTTGGAGCGATCCACCGGCCGGTCGCCATTGACGGCGGGGTTGGACTCCATCAAAGCCTCCTTCGTCAGAAGTGCTGCCCCAGTTGTCCGGGGGATTCGCCGACCCGCAGGCCCGCGCTGATGAACACGTGCACGCTGACCAACGACCGGTCTCCGGGGCCGGCGTGGCGTCGCGGAATGCTGTGCACCGACAGCCGGCGGGCAGATGCACCGCGGTCCTGGGCAGCCGCGGAGACCGGCAGCCGGCGACTGGTGGCCCGGCCACCGGTGTCAGTGCAAGGCGTTTCAGGCATTGCACCCTCACCTGTTCGAAGAGTTGACGGCGGCGCGGTCGACTTCATGGCACTGATCCCCGACCGGTGCTGGCACGACCCGCCGGGTAGCGCCAGCACCGCACGCTTCCCGCGAACGCCGGATTCGTGGAAAGCAACCGAAATTCGAACTTTCATCACGCGAGGGTGAACGATAGAAACCGGGAAGCGCTGTGCTTAGTGTCCAAAGTCCTGACTTCGTGGACGGGACCGGCGCAGGGGGGCAGGCGTGCCGCGGCCCCCGGATCCCGGCGTGGTGCAGGTGATGCGGCGATTTTCCCGCTGCTCCGGTGCCAGGTCGGCCAGCCGGCCGATGTCAGGAAATCAGTTTCGGCGCTTCAGCGCCGTCCCTCACTGATCGTATTCAGAACAGCACGCAACGCCCCGAGGTTCTCTTCGGCGAATGTGTTCGATGACCATTTCGGCGCGGCCGCATCGACAGCGGGCGTCACTGCGGCGCCGGCTTCACCCCGCCCGCCGGGTGGCGGTCGTCCGGGTCCGGGCTGCGCCGCGCATGCCGCCGACAGTGCCATCCCGCGGCTCGGCGGGCGAGGTCGGCCCGGTCAGCGCAGCAGCAGGACGACGACCGTCGCGACCGCGCCGACGCCCGCGACGCCGGCGACCCACAGCCCGATCTTCGACTGGCTGTCCAGCGCGGTGGACCAGCCGGCACGGTCCAGGGTCAGTGCGATCAGGCCCTGCAATTCGCCGGAGTCCAGCCGGTAGTCGACGACCTTGCTGACGCCCGAGGGCCCGACTGCCCAGATCCGTTCCGATCCGACGGCCCACACCCGGCCGCCCGAGGTGGTCGTCCGCCCGGTGGCAACAGGGGAGAGCATGCCGTCCGGGCCCGCCGCCCACTCGACCTCGTGCTCGCTGTCCGAGCGCTTCACCGTCGCCGGTCCGGCCTCGGTCAGCGTCGTCGCGTACGAGCGCCGCAGCCCCTGCCGTTGCAGCAGCGCCCACCAGCTGGTGTCGGCAAGGTTCACCCGGACCGTCACCGACGAACCCGAGCGGTCCACCGTGTACGGCGTATCCGCGGTGCGGCGGACGAGATCGGCGACCACCTCGTCGAAGGTCCAGGCACGGCCGATGGCCGCCGGACCGGGATCGGGCGCCGGTGGTCCGCCGACACCGCTGCCGACCGGTACCGGTTGACCGTCGGAGCGCCGCGACCCGAGCGCCAGGATCACCGCACCGAGAACGGCGAAGACTGCGCCGATGCCCAGACCGATGTACTTCAGCAGGTCCTGCCCGCCCTCGACGGTGTAGGCCCACACTGCGTCCTGCGGCCGGTCCGGCGGGAAGGCGACGCTCACGGCGTCACCGGTGGTGTAGTCGCCGCTGTGCACACCGCCGATGTCGGGAACCCTGACCGTCCGGCCGCCGGCGGTGAACTGGACGTCGTAGCCGGTGCTCGTGCGGGTCTTTCCCGACGAGTCGCGACTGGTGTCGACGGTGACGGCGACGACCGTCGCTGTCGCGCGGGCGGTGTAGGCGGAGTAGTCCCGCGAGCCCAGCAGCACGAGCACGGTGCCGAGAACAAGGCCGACGGCGAGGAAGACGGACCCGATGACGACCATGGTGCGGGAACGGCGGGCAGGCATGTGCCGACCCCTTTCTGCGCAGGGTTTGCGGGTGTGGTCCGCGGCGGTCAGTGCGCGGCGACCCGTTGGTCCCTCTTGATGTCCGCCTTCAGCGCCGTGAGGTCGTCCCAGGCGACGCGCGGCCGGGTGAGGCCGCGGCGCTCCAGGTACCGCCGGGAGGCGCGACGCATGTCGGTGATCGCCCGGATCATGCCGGTGGGACCCAACGGCACGGCGCCCGCGATGTACCGCTCCGGGGTGAGAACGCACGTCCCGCCGGCGGTGCTGATCGCGCCCGTGGCCGCGAAACTCCTGAGCTTGCCGAGCTTTTCGTCGTGCGAGTGGCACAGGATTCCGCCCTGGCCGGGCGCGATGGAGAACTCCGGGGGGAGCGTGACCCGCAATGTTCGGCTCGCAGGGTCGGCCGCCGGCCGGGTACGGATCATGCACGGGACGCCGCGGTCGTCGAACCCGCACAGCACAGCGCTGGTGAACGCCGGCAACCGATCGGCCACCGCCCTGAACGCGTCGCCGGCGTCCGCTTGCACGGCCGGAACGTGGAGCGGTTGCGTGCCCTCGACGGCCGGCAGCCGGACGACGTCGGTGGGCGTGACGGTGATCAGCAGCCGCATGTAGTAGAAGTCCATCAACGGCCGCATCGGCCTGCTGCTGTAGATGGCGGAGTCCGGCTGCCGGGTGAGGATGCGATACCACCCTTCGCGGTATCGGGAAACGCTGGTGACGACCTCGTCCGGACACACGGCCGTGCCCTTGACAAGCAGCTGGGGCATGCCGCTCACACCGCTGGCGGTCGGGTCGGAGAACAGCAGGGCCACCTTGGGGTTGCGCCGGACGTTGAACGCTTTCTGCGGCAACCCGATCGAGGTGGAGATGGTGAAGGTTCCGTCAGGGTTGTTCACGCTGACCGTCGGCCAGGCGATGGGTGCACCCGACTTGGACACGGTGAGGAATTCGCAGGTCCGGTAGTCCTCGATCACCGGTAGCAGGTCGTCGGGGATGGTCACTCGGGACCTCGTGGGCGGGGATTGGGCGGGGTCGGCCGGCATGACGTGCTCCTGGGAGGTAGGGGTGTGTTGCTCAGGAGGATGCAAGGCGCGACTTGCGGACCACTGAACACCCACTGAATGCGTCCGGGCGCCGGCACACGCCCGTCGCGGGACGGTGGCGGGTGCAAACCGGTGCCGGCACACGGCCGGCTGCACTCCTCAGGTAGCGGGCCGCACGACGAACACGGGATAACGGTCGGCGATCTTCTCGAACTCCGCGATGGGTGAGTGCCGGTCGATCGGGAAGTGCGCACGACCGCCGGGGGCGACCGCCAGGTAGTCCCGCAGGATCGGCGCACGGGACGCGACATCGACGTCCTCGAGCACGACGTGGCGGCGGGTCCCGCGCTCGAGCACCGCTTGTCCACCGTCGGCGCGGACGTTACGGACCCAGTTGGCGTCGTTCCCGAGCATGGACACCAGGTACTCCTGGCCATCGCGTTCGACCAGCACCAGCGGGAAGGAGATGCTCCGTCCGGAGCTGCGGCCCTTGACGTGCAGCGTCACGGCGTACGTGGGCGACAGGAAGCCCTTGGCGTACTGCAGTGCACCGAGCTTGTTGAGGAACCGGGCCAGCGCGTTGGGATGTCCTCCCCGGTACATCCAGCGGTTCACCGGGTACATCAGCCGGACTGCGGTGTCCAGAACGGCGTTCATGCTGCGAGTCCCTGTCCGACGGATGCGTGCGGTTGCCGCTCGCATCCTCGCCCCGTCGTCCCCCGGACGGCAGGGCCCGAGGTCCCTTCCGGATCAGCGGGAGCCAAGTCGCCATCACCACGACGGCTGGTGCCGGTTTCGGCAAGGTTCCGACGCGTGCAGTGATGGGGCCACGCCGCTCAGGGCAGTTGCCAGCGCTGGTTGCTGGTCGCCCGGCAGTCCCAGATCTGCAGCCGGGTGGTGTTCGCCGTCCCGTACCCGGCGGCGTCCAGGCACCGCCCGGACTGCGGGTTGCGCAGCGTGCCGTCGGCCTGCGCCCGCCACTGCTGGTTGGGGTTGCCGGCACCACACCCCCACAGCTGCACCTTGGTGCCGTTGGTCCGGCCCCCGGCCGTGACGTCCAGGCAACTGCCGAGCGCCCGTACGGTGCCGTCGGTGGCAACGATCCAGCGCTGCGCGGCAGAGCCGTTGCAGTCGTACAGCTGGATCGGGGTGCCGTTGGCCGTCCTGCCCCAGTAGACGTCCACGCATCGGCCGCTGCCGACCCCGACGATCTGCCCGGTGCGGCCGGCGAGTGTCGTGGCCGATGCGGTGGCGTAGATCGCGCTGACCAGCGAGGCGGACGTCGTGGTGTCCTGGGACAGCTCCCAGTTCATGATCCCGCCGGCATTGGTCATGGCCCACTGGGTCTTTCGCCGGATCGTGGGTAGGCCGTTGTAACACTCCCGGGTGCCGTTGACGGTGGTGCAGTCCCGGTTCGCGTTGGCCGGGTCGCTGGCCACGAGTTGGGCGTAGGAGTAGTAGTTCGGCCGGCTGTAGAACGGCACCCCGACCACGGCCTTGGCCGCCGGCAGGCCGCGGGCCTTCCACTGGTTGACGTTGTCGATCGTCCAGGTGTAGTTCGCGTGCGGGCTGCCCCCGTCGTACAACATGATGTTGAGGAAGTCGACGGAGGAGAACACTGCCGGCTGGACGCCCTGGGCGGTGTATCCGCCGGACACCACGGCCGCCGTCAGCAGCTTGCCGCGGGCGTGCATGGCGGTGCTCAGCTGCGCCATCAGCAACCGGAAACGATCACCCGACGTGCCGGGATCCGGGTACTCCCAGTCGATGTCGATCCCGTCGAGGCCGTACCTGCTGACCAGTGCCAGCACGCTGTTGACGAAGGTCGTCCGGCCGGTTGAGGTCGCGGCCAGGCTCTCGAACGGCCGGTCGTTGCCGTCCATCCAGCCGCCGATCGACACCAGGACCTTGACGCCGTGGCTGTGCCCGAGGGACACCAGGCTCTGCAGCTTGGCAGGATTCTCGACGGCGCCCAGGGTGCCGTCCGCCCGGGGGAGCACGAACGCGTAGTTGATGTGGGTGAGCTTGCTGTACTGGATCGTGTTCACCGAGCCCGCCCAGGACGGCATGTAGCCGACGCTCTTGAAGCCCGCCGGCAGTCCCGCGGCGTTCGCCGCCGGAGCCGTCAGCGGCGCGACGACGCCGATCGTCACCATGGTCAGCAACGCCAGCAGCACGCCGCCTAGCCGGGACCGCGGTGACGATGAAACGGAGGAAATGCGCACAGCGCACGACGGTAGGACAAGGTGCGTTTCCGATGCGGTGCGGCGGGGTCGGCCAGGACCCGTTGCACCGCAATCGGTTCCGCTGCGTCAACGGCGGTCTGGGCGCGTCCCACGTCGGTGTCGCCGGGCTGCCCGCCGATGTTGCCCTCGGTGACCGATCGGGCATCGGACGGATGTTTCTCACCTCCGGCCGGGACAATGCGGGCGCAGCACTCAGGACGGCCGCAGCACCACGTCGAACGCGTCGTCCGGGTCGTCGAACGCCCGGGTCCAGGCCCGGTCCGGCCAGTGCAGTTCCAGGGTGCCGCGCTCCGGCCGGTACAGGGCCGTGTACACGGTGCCGAACGCCCGCCAGTACTGCGTCGAGTACAGCGGCGGCTGCAGGAACGCCTGCACCAGATCGGCGGCGGCGGGTTCGTCCGCGACGAGCGCGGAGAGCCGGTCCCGTCGCGGGACGCTGGCGAAGCGTTCGGCGTGTTCGACGCTGTCCGGCACCTCCCCGCGATGGTTGGTGGCCACGGCCGAGGTGCTGAACTCCGCCTGCCGGCCCGGCGCGACGAAGGCGGTCAGCAGCCTGCCCCCGGTGTCGACCACGGTGATGTTGTAGGCCATCGCGACCGGGATCCGGGCCAGGATCCGGCGCGCCTCCTCGGTCGTGCCGGCCGTCTCGAGCACGTACCGGACGACCAGCGACACCGCGAATCCCGGGCCGGAGCCGCGCCGGCCACCGAAGCTGAGCGACACCACCAGGCCGTCGGAATTCATCCCGTCCAGCAGGCCCCACAGGCAGTCGCTGTTGCCGATCACCCGCCGCCCGGTGAAATCGCTGGAGTACACCACCCGCTCCCACAACTCGGGGGAGTAGTCGTAGTTGCGGCACAGCGCGATCTCCGGGGTGGTGACGACGGCCTGGGAGCATCCCGGCAGGAACCGCGGTGGGTCCCACAGGGTGAGCATTCGGGCGGCGACGTCGTCGTTACGGTCGTTGGTGTCCGCACCCGCCGCGGTGGTTGGTCCGGTGGTGCCGGTCCGGGTGGCTTCCGCCTCGGTGGCCAGCTCGACCATCCGCCGGTACGTCGGCACCAGTTCGGGCATGTGCTCGTCGAGCCTGGCGACGGCCAGGTCGAGGGTGGGGCGCTCGCGGACGTCGCGCTGCAGGTACCACCGGCGGTAACCCGGCCAGGTCGCGGCGAACAGCCCCTGCCATCGCGGCCCGGGCACTGCCTCGGTGATGCCGTACACGGTCAGCGGGATCGGTGCGTCCGCATCGAACGGGGCACGCCGCGGGAACGGGTCGAGCGCCCGCCGGCGACCAGCCCGAGTCATGCGGCCGTTCTCCCCTCCGTGCAGGCAACCGTCGCGTGATCAGGCCATCTTGCCCCATCTGGGACGGTAGGGGATGCTCACCGCACCGGCGGGCACACCGGCCGGCCGGCGAACGCGGAGGCCCCATGGACGAGCAACGCACTTCGCAGACCGGTGACGCGCGATCGGGCCGCCCGCTGTCCGGACTCGCCGAGATCCGGCACTTCTTCCGGACGAACACGACACCGGTGTTCTTCGTGGGGGCGACGCCGTTCAACCTGCTCGGGCTCGACCGCTGGGTGCGCAGCTTCGACTACATCGCCTATTACGACGCATGGGACGGCGCCCACCCCCGGGTGTTCACCCCTCGGGACAAGCCCTATACCGAGTTCTCCAGCGGCGAGGAGATCAACAACTATCTGTTGCTGCACCCGGAGGTGCAGGCGCACATGCAACGCGCCGGGATACGGCCGAAGGTTGCGATGGTCTTCTTCGACGAGGAGACCGAAAAGATCTGCGCCGACCTGGGTTACGACCTGATCCTGCCGTCCGCGGCGCTGCGCGAGCACCTGGATTCCAAGATCGTCACGACCAGGCTCGGTGACGAGGCGGGCGCGCCGAGCGTGCCGAACATTCTCACCTCGGTGAGTTCGTGGGACGAATTGGTGAAGGAGACGACGGCCGCCGGCCTGGGCACCGACGTCGTGCTGCAGACGCCGTACGGGGACAGCGGGAAGACGACGTTCTTCCTCACCGGACCGCAGGACTGGGACAAGTACGCCGATGACATCGTCGGCCAGCAACAGAAGATCATGAAGCGGATCAACCACCGGGCCATCGCGGTCGAGGCGGTGATCACCCGGCACGGCACCGTCGTCGGGCCGTTCATGACGGAGCTGACCGGGCACCCGGAGCTCACCCCGTACAAGGGCGGCTGGTGCGGCAACGAGATGTTCCCGGACGCGCTGTCCGGCCGGCGCCGGGTGAAGGCGAACGAATTGGTCCGCCGGCTCGGGGACCGGTTGTCGCAGGAAGGCTATCGCGGGTTCTTCGAGGTCGACGTGCTGGTCGACACAGATGACGACCAGGTCTATCTCGGTGAGCTGAACCCACGGATCAGCGGTGCGTCGTCCATCACCAACGTCACCGCCGGTGCGTACTCGGACCTACCGCTGTTCCTGTTCCACCTGCTGGAGTTCATGGGGGTCGAGTACGCGCTCGATGTCGACGAGATCAACCGCCGCTGGGAGGATCTCGCGTCGGTCGACCTGTGGAGCCAGATGATCATCAAGGAGACCGGCTCCGCCGTCGAGCAGATCACCGCGGCCGCCCGGACCGGTCAGTGGTACTTCGACGCCGCCGGCGAGCTGCGGTTCCGCCGGGCGGCGCTGGACTGGCATCAGCTGCAGAACGAGGACGAGTGCTTCTTCCTGCGCATCTACGGTCCCGGCGACTACCGTTGGAAGGGCGCGGATCTCGGTGTGCTGGTGACCAAGGGCCGGTTGCAGACCGAGCAGGCGGAGGACACCGGGCTCGCCACCGCGCTGTCCGGGGTCACCGACACGACGCCGGTCGCGGTGGCCGACGTCGCCGAGGCCGTCGCCGAACAGAACGTCGAACCGCCGCCGGGGCTGGACCTGGTCTCCGAGCACGAATCCGATGCCGCGCCGCAGAACCTGCCGCACGACGCCGGCTCGACGACGGCGGGGGTGAAGTCCCGTCTCACCCCCCGGGCGATGCGGCTGATCGACGCCATCCGGGCGCAGTACGCCGGGGTGCCGGTCGGAGCGGAGTTCGTCCCGCCGGTGTCGCCGGTGGGGATCAAGTCCGGCGGCTGACAACGGGCTGGGCGGCGGCCGATTCCTGAAACGTCGATCACGCGGGACGTTGTTCGACGCAATCATTGTTGCGCGCATTCCGCAGTTTCTTTTCGTGGTTGAAGTCCTGTTTTCCCGTGTTCGGCGGGTCTACCGTTGAAATATGGAGCGCCGCAGGGTGGGCGCGCTGGTCCTGGCTGCTGCGGTTCTGCTGGCGGTTGTCGTGACCGCCGCCTTCAAGTCGGGTCGAATGGCCGGATCACCGCAGCCCATCTCGGTGCCCGGTCCGCCCGCAGTCGGCGATTGTGTCCCGCATCCCGTTGACATGTCCACCCTTGACGATCAATCCGCTTCCCCCTCGTTGCAGTTCGAGACGTGCGACGGAATGCGGTACGGCGAAGTGGTCGGCATCCTGAGCAATCCTGGGCAGCCCGCTCCGGCAAGGGAGACCGACTCCGGCGGGTGGGTTCTGGATCCCAACACCCGGGCCTGTTTCGACAAGGAGGATCAGTACGTCGCGGGGGAAATGCTGTTCCATTACTGGTCGCCAAGAATCTTTGCGTTCACGGCGCCGGTCGGCCCGTCGAAGCGGCAACGGTCGGTGGGGCAGCACTGGCTCGCCTGCACCATGTTCAGCCCGTCGACTGCGGATCAGTCAGCAGTCGCGCGCTACCACGGCTCCCTGCGCAACGCTTTCGTCACCGGGAACGAGCGGGACATGCTGGGGTTCTGTGGTTCCGGTGACGACTGGACGAAACGCTACGTCGATTGCGCCTCGCCGCACGATTTCCAGGTGCTCGCCTCCGGCGTTGTCGGTGGGGGTGCGATCTCCCGCGCGGAGCTTCAGCGGACCTGTGTGCAGGTCGCCCGACGACTGAGCGGCCGGCCCGACGTCACCGCCGCCGGTGCGCTGGCGGTCGCGGTGCAGGACATCCGGGGCACCGGCGCCTCGTTCTCGTCGGACGGTGTTCAGGTGCCGGCCAAGGTCGGCTGTGGATTCACGACTGCCGGCCCACGGCAACTCGGCGGCAGCCTGGTGGCCGTCGGCAAGCACCCGATCCCCTGGTCGTAGCCCGGCGCGCCGGAACCGATTCCGTGATGTGACGGCCCAGCGCGCCCCGCTCACCGCAGCCCGAGCTGGAACCCGATCATGTCGATGGCGGCCATCGTATCGACCAGCCGGGCGACGTCCTGCGGCAGCGGCCAGGACGACAACTTCACCGCCACCAGCCTGCGGGCCGGTTCCACCCAGATCATCTGGCCGTGAATCCCCAGGCACAGCAACACATCCCGGCCGGAATAGGGCAACCAGAACTGGTTGCGGTACCCACCGCCGGGCAGCCAGGCGTTGTCGGACGCGGCGAACCGCTCCCGGGTGTCGAGCCCGCCCGCGTAGCTGTCGGTGATCCATGCCGCCGGCACCACCGGGCGCCCGTCCACCGTGCCGCCGTCGAGCAGCATCTGGCCGAACCGGCCGAGGTCGCGCAAGGTGGCCGCCAGACCGCCGTCATGGAACACCGCGCCGGCCGGGTCGACGGCCGCGTCCATGTCCTGTTCGGTGCCGATCCGTGACCAGATCAGGCCACTGAGCAAGTCCGGCATGCGGACCCCGGACGCCCGCTCGCACACCCAGCCGAGGATGTCCGTCTCGCAGGAGCGGTACTCGAACACGCCGCCGTGCGGGCGCGACGCCTGCAGCGTGGTGAGGTACTCGTACATCGACGTCGGCAGCTCGGGCCGGGACCGCGGCGCCCAGCCGATGACCTGCTCCAACAGCCGCACCTCTGCGTCGTGATCGAGATACTCCTCGGAGAACGCGATGCCCGACCGCATGTCCAGCACGTCGCGGACGGTGGCCCCGCGGTACCCGGAGGTGGCCAGTTCGGGGACGTAATAGTCGACCGCCGCCGCCACCTCGATTGCCCCGGCGTCGACGAGAATGCCGACCACACAACCGATCAGCGACTTGCTCACCGACATCAGCATGTGCGTGCGGTCCGGCGGCATCCCGGTCGGGTAGCGCTCGGCGACGATCCGGCCGTCGTGCATCACCAGGAAGCCGTCGGTGTAGGTGTCGTCCAGGATCTGCGCGACCGTCGACGACGTGCCGTCCAGCCGCCACACCACCTGCTGGTCGTCCATCCCGGCGGCGACCGGCAGCGGACGCGGCCCGGCGGGCTCGCGGGCGACCCTCGCGGTGGGCACCACCTCGCGCAGGTGCTGGAACGACCACCGGTTGTACGGCGCGCTCTGCCAGTTGGTCGGTGACCAACGGTCGGTGACGGCCGGCGGGAAGCCGATCATGGTCATGGCGCGTCGCTCCAGCTGCTCGGGTGACCGGCGGCTGTGTTGCCCGGTCGCAGGGACGGTACCCGGAACCGCCGGCGCCACCCAGGCACGCACTTCCCGGGCGGTGAAGCGTCGTACAGTCTCGTTTCATGACCAGCGCAACCGGGGAAGGGGCCCCGCCGCGGGCCGCGGAGCAGGATTCGCAGCACCGGCAGACCCCTCGTGAGCACCGCAAACCGCACAGCCACATCGTCACCGACGGCATCGAGCGCGCCGCCGCCCGCGGGATGCTGCGGGCCGTCGGGATGGGCGACGACGACTGGCGCAAGCCGCAGATCGGCGTCGCCAGCTCCTGGAACGAGATCACCCCGTGCAACCTGTCGCTGGACCGGCTCGCCAAGGCCGCGAAGCAGGGCGTGCACGAGGCCGACGGCTACCCGCTGGAGTTCGGCACCATTTCCGTGTCCGACGGCATCTCCATGGGCCACGGCGGCATGCACTACTCGCTGGTCAGCCGGGAGATCATCGCCGACTCCGTGGAGACGGTGTTCCATGCCGAGCAACTCGACGGCGGGGTGCTGCTGGCGGGGTGTGACAAATCCCTGCCCGGGATGTTGATGGCGGCCGCGCGGCTGGACGTCGCGGCGGTGTTCCTCTACGCCGGCTCCACGCTCCCCGGCCGGCTGGACGGCGAGACCGTGACGATCATCGACGCATTCGAGGGCACCGGTGCGTGCCTGGCCGGCAAGATCAGCCGCGAGCGGCTCACCGAAATCGAGAAGGCCATCTGCCCCGGCGAGGGTGCGTGCGGCGGCATGTACACGGCGAACACGATGGCGTCGGCGGCCGAGGCGCTCGGCATGTCGCTGCCCGGCAGTGCCGCCCCGCCGGCCCCGGACGCCCGGCGGGATTCGTACGCCGTGCGCAGCGGACAGGCCGTGGTCGCGCTGGTCGACGCCGGCATCACCGCCAGGGACATCCTGACCAAGAAGGCGTTCGAGAACGCGATCACCGTGGTGATGGCGCTCGGCGGGTCCACCAACGCGGTGCTGCACCTGCTGGCCATCGCCCACGAGGCCGGGGTCCCGCTGGACCTGGACGACTTCAACCGGATCGGCGACCGCACACCGCACCTGGCGGACGTCAAGCCGTTCGGCCGGTATGTGATGACCGACATCGACCGGATCGGCGGCATCCCGGTGGTGATGAAGGCCCTGCTGGACGCGGGCCTGCTGCACGGCGACGCGCTGACCGTCACCGGCAGGACCCTCGCCGAGAACCTCGCAGAGCTCGACCCCCCGGCCCTGGACGGGGATGTGCTGCACACCATGGCGGACCCGATCCACCGGACCGGCGGCATCACCATCCTCACCGGATCGCTGGCCCCCGAGGGCGCCGTCGTCAAGAGCGCCGGATTCGACGCCCACGTCTGGGAGGGCCCGGCCCGGGTGTTCGACGGCGAACAGGGCGCCATGGACGCCGTCGCCGAGGGGACGCTCAAGGCCGGTGACGTCATCGTCATCCGCTGGGAGGGCCCGAAGGGCGGCCCCGGCATGCGCGAGATGCTCGCCGTCACCGGCGCGATCAAGGGCGCCGGGCTGGGGAAGGACGTGCTGCTGCTCACCGACGGCCGGTTCTCCGGCGGCACCACCGGGCTGTGCATCGGACACGTGGCGCCGGAGGCGGCGAACGCCGGCCCCATCGCGCTGGTCCGCGACGGTGACCTCATCCGGCTGGACATGGCGTCCAAGCAGCTCGACCTGCTGGTGGACGAGGCCGAGCTCGAGGCGCGGCGGAAGACCTGGACGCCGAACCCGCAGAACCTCAACTTCGGGGTGCTGGGCAAGTACGCCAAGCTGGTCGGCACCGCCGCGAAGGGTGCGGTCTGCTTCTGACCCCTGCTCAGCGGGCTCGGCGCTGGCGGCGGTGGGTTCGAGTCGCCTTTCTGGGCCCTTCAGGCGCCGGGAAGGGCACGGGATCGGCGACTCGACTGTGAGAGCCGTCAGCCGAAGGCCGCCGCCGGCAGGTCGCGTTCGTCGTCGGCGATCGCCGTGACGATTCGGTCGGCGACCCGGGCCGGGTCGTTCCCGGTGGGCAGCCGTGGTGACGAACCGGCGATCGGCCGGTCCACCAGGCCCGTCTCGGTGTGCCCGGGCCGCACGTCGAGCACTCGGATCTGCCGGCGCCGCAGTTCGGTGGCCACGGCCCGGTCGAAGGCCGTCAGGCCCGCCTTGGTCGCGCTGTAGGCGGCCATGCCCTTCATCGGCTGCTCGGCGACGACGGCACTGACGTTGGCCACGAAGCCGCCCGCGGGCAGCACCGCCGCAGCCGCCCGGGCGATCCGGATCGGCGCCATCAGGTTGACCAGCACCAGCTGATCGAGGACGTCGTCGTCCAGGTCGACGACGTCACCGAACGCCACCACACCGGCCGCCACGACGACACCGGTCAGCGGCCGGCGCCCGGATGCCTCGGTGACCAGCAGCTCGGGGATGGTCGGGTCGACCAGATCACCGACGGTGGTGCCCAGCACGCCGCCACCCAGCGCGGTGCCGAGCTCGTCGAGCCGTTCGGCGGACCGGCCGGAAATGCTCAGCACGGCTCCCCGGTCGGCCAGCGCGCGGGAGATGGCCGATCCCAGGCCGCCCGTCGCACCGACCACGAGAACATGGGCACCGTCGAGGTTCGTCATGACGACAACGATGCCAGTGCCCGGTGTGCGCATCACTGGCCGGCCACATGGGTCGGCGGCTTGCGCGTTCCGGTGGCCCGGCGGCAGCCCGTGCAACATGGTGGGGTGGTGGCGAACGAAATCTTGAAACTGGCGTATCAGGCAGCCGGCGAGACGCTGGCACAACAGGATTCAACCCTTGGGAACTTGCGAACCAGGGCGACGGGCCTGCTGGCCGCCGCCGCCGTCGGCACATCGTTCGCCACTGGTGTCGGCCTCTACAAGGCCGAACCCGGCCCGTCCACACTCCCGAGTTGGGCCGGGTGGGTGCTGCTCGGTTTGACGATCGTCATCGGAGTCAGTGTGATGATCGCGCTTTGGCCGGCGACCGACTGGAACTTCGGCGCCAATCCCGCAGCGCTGCTGGCGAACAGCGGACAGGATGTCGACGTCGTGCATGCCGCCGCAACGACGGCCATGGTGGCGGCCGCTGCGTCCAACGAGACATTCCTGAATCAGCGATTTTTGGCCTACCGCATCGGAGTGCTGACGCTCATTCTGCAGGCTGTGACCCTGGTGCTGGGCGTGCTCGTGGTTTAGTACAGACCCATGTCGAATGACCAAGAGCCGCCCTGGGTGCGGTCCGGCTCAAACGTCGCGCCTCTTCCCACCCCTGACCAGTCCCCGCCGTCGTTCGCGCCGGGTCCCGCCGACCGTCCAACCGGTTGGGTGGCTCCGCCGCATGCAGGCTTCGGTCCAGTCCAGGCTCATCCGAGCGCCTCGCCGACCTCCGAGGCGCCGCATCCGCCCGCCACCGATGCCCGTGCGCCTTATTCCCGTGCGCCGCAACGCCCCGACTACCGGTTGAAACTCGCGCTGGTGATCGCTGCTTCAGCGTTGATCGTGGCCATCATTGCTCTGGTCGTTGCTCTGCTCCGGTGAGCAGACGTCCGAGCCGGAGGTCGGGCTTGTCGGCGCCGGCTGCAAGAGTGCAGTGATGCTGCTGCGGATGAGCGCCGGCCAGCGCCGCGCCAGGCTCGGTGTCCGGCACGTGCTGTCCGCCAGGGCGACCGGTCGGAGCGCCACCGCCATCGCCGGTGACCTGCTCGTCCTGCACGCCACCGACCCGGCGTCGGTGTACCTCTCGGTGGCAGCCCGCTCCGCCGACCTGCGACCCGGCGACATCACCGGAGCGCTGTACGAGCAGCGGTCGCTGATCCGGATGCTCGGGATGCGCCGCACGATGTTCGTGGTGCCCACCGAGCTGGCCGCCGTCGTGCAGCATTCCTCGACCGCGGCCGTCGCCGCCCGGCTGCGCAGGGCCCTGGTCAAGGAGCTCGGTGCGGTCGTCCCCGACGCCGACCGGTGGCTGGCCGAGGTCGAGGACTCGGTGCTGGAATCGTTGCGGGACAACGGGTCTGCGAGCACGGTAGAGCTGTCCACGGCGGAGCCCCGGCTGCGGACGACGTTGATGTACGCCGAGGGCAAGAGCTACGGCGGGCCGGCCGCGATCAGTGGGCGGGTGCTGAACATCCTGTCCGCACAGGGCCGGATCGTCCGCGGCGAGTCGACCGGTGACTGGACCGGCGGGCGCTATCAGTGGGCGCCGATGGAGCGGTGGGTGCCCGGCGGCCTACCGAATCTGCCGGTGGAGGATGCCCGGGCCGATCTGGTGTCGCGGTGGCTGGCCCGCTACGGCCCGGCCACCGTCGCCGACATCGCGTGGTGGACGGGGTGGAACCTCGGCGACACCCGCCGGGCACTTGCCCGGCTGGACACCGTGGCCGTCGACCTGGACGGCACCGACGGCGTCATCCTGGCCTCGGACACCGACCCGATGCCCGAGCCGGAGCCGTGGGTGGCGCTGCTGCCGGCGTTGGACCCCACCGCGATGGGCTGGTCCGAACGCGTCTGGTACCTCGACAGTGTCTACCGTGCGCCGCTTTTCGACCGGACCGGCAACATCGGTCCGACCGTGTGGTGCAGCGGCCGGATCGTCGGCGGGTGGGCGCAACGGGCCGATGGCAGCCTCGGGTGGCGGCTGCTGGAGGACGTCGGTGCCGAGGCGTCGGTCGCGGTCGCAGCCGAGGCCGAGCGGTTGCAGGCCTGGATCGCGCCGGCGCGGGTGGTGCCGAAGTTCCGCACGCCGCTCGAGCGGGAGATTGCCACCGGCTGAGCGGGCACCCGCTGCGCCGGGCAGGGAGCCCGCGGGAATGGGCCGGCGCAAGGGAACCTTCGCCTGCGCGATGAAGGCCGTCTGTGACGGGTCGATCCGCACGGCGGCCCTCGAACGCTTCGGTGTGCCGTGGGGGCCCGCTGATCCGGCACGATGGGACCATGGATCCCAGCGTGGTCGGCGGTTTCGATCCGATCGCGCCGCCACCCGTCGGCCCGCGGATCATGATCCAGTTCTGGTCGGACCTCGCCTTCCTGCACTGGTTCGTCCCGCCGGCGCAAGTTGCCCCGATGATGCCGCCGCGGGTCTTCCCGGACCTGGTGCCGGACGGGCCGTTCGCGGGGCTGACCCCGGTCGCACTCGTGCCGTTCAGGATGGTCCGCGCGGGCTTCGGCAACGGGCCGGCCGTGCCGTACTTCGGCACGTTCTGGGAGACCAACGTCCGGCTGTACTCGGTCGACGACGGCGGCCGCCACGGCGTGGTGTTCCGCAGCCTGGATGCGTCCCGGTTGGCCGTGGTGGTCGGCGCCCGCGCGACACTGTCTCTGCCCTATCGGTTCTCGCGCATGCGCGGATATTCCCGGGTGCGGGGCGGCCGTCGCGAGATGGCGTGGACGACCCGCACCCGGTGGCCCGGGCCGGCCGGACTGTCCAGCACGGTTGCCGTGCGGGTCGGCGAACCGCTGCCCGCGGACGACCTGGCGACGTTCCTGACCGCCCGGTGGGGCCTGCACACCGCCGTCCTGGGCCGCACCCGGTACGTGCCGAACCACCACGAGGTGTGGAGCCTGCAGGCCGCCGAGGTCCTGCTGCTGAACGACAACCTGCTCGCCGCAGCCGGTTTCCCTGACCTCGCCGCCCAACCACCGGACCACGTGTGTTTCTCCAGCGGTGTGCGGACGACGTTCGGGCTGCCGCAGTCGCTGCCGGCTCCCGTGCAACGGTGTTGATCATGGCGAAAGTCGCGCCCCGGGCCCGTTTTCGGCGGCGTGTCGTGCGAGTTTTGCCATGATCATCGGCGGGGGACGGCCCGGGGTCCGGACAGAACGACGCCGCCACACCCCTCGGGACTGTGGCGGCGTCTGGCCGTACCCCTGAACTGCGGTAACCGAGCCTGCTCAGCCGCTGAAGCCGTGGTACTGCATCACGTGCTTGATGCGGGTGTAGTCCTCGAACCCGTACATCGACAGGTCTTTACCGTAGCCCGATTTCTTGAACCCGCCGTGCGGCATCTCAGCGATGAGGGGGATGTGGGTGTTGATCCACACGCAACCGAAGTCCATCTGCGCGCTCATCCGGGCGGCGGTGCCGACGTCGGAGGTCCAGACCGAGGACGCCAGGCCGTACTCGGTGCCGTTCGCGTAACCGAGCGCCTCCTCCTCGGTGATGAACTCCTGCACCGTGATCACCGGCCCGAACACCTCGGTCTGCACGATCTCGTCGCTCTGCTGCACGCCGGCGACCACGGTCGGTTCGTAGTAGTAGCCCGGCCGGTCCAGGGCGTGGCCGCCCGCGGTGACGTCGGCGCGCTGCGATGCCCGCTCGACCAGTCCGGAGATGTGCGCCAGCTGGCCCGCGTTGTTGATCGAGCCGTACAGCACGTCGTCACCCGGCGAGCCGGTCTTCGTGTCCTTGGCCGCGGCCGTCAGCGCATCCACGAATCCCTTGTAGATGCCCTGCTGCGCAATGACTCTGGTTGCCGCGGTGCAGTCCTGGCCGCCGTTGAAGTAGCCCGCCGTCGCGATGCCCTCGACGGCCGCCTCGATGTCGGCGTCGTTGAACACCACCACCGGCGCCTTGCCGCCCAGCTCCAGGTGCGCTCGGGTGACGTTCTTCGCGGCGGCGGTCGCCACGGCGATACCGGCGCCGGTGGAGCCGGTGATGGACACCAGGGCGGGAGCGGGGTGCCGGGTCAGCGCCGCACCGGTGTCCCGATCCCCGCAGATCACGTTGACCACCCCGGGCGGGTAGAACTCCTGCAGCGCCTTGCCCATCCACACCGTGCTCGCCGGCGTGGTGTCCGACGGCTTGAGCACGACCGAGCATCCCGCGGCCAGGGCCGGGGCGAGCTTCCAGATCGCCATCATCATCGGGTAGTTCCAGGGCGCGACCTGGCCGACGACGCCCACCGGCTCCCGCCGGATTGACGACGTGTGCCCGCGCATGTACTCGCCCGACGAGCGGCCCTCGAGGACCCGCGCCGCACCGGCGAAGAACCGCACCTGATCGACCATCGGGCCGATCTCCTCGGACATGGTCAGGGCGGTCGGCTTGCCGGTGTCCTGGACCTCGACGGCGACCAGTTCCTCGGCGTGCGCCTCGAGGTGGTCGGCGAACTTCAGCAGCGCCAGCTGGCGCTCACCCGGGGTCGCCCACCGCCACTTCTGGTACGACTCTGCGGCGGCGGTGTACGCCCGGTCCACGTCGGCCTGGCCGGACAACGGCGAGGTGGCATACACGGCACCCGTGCTCGGATCGATGACGTCCATCGTGGCCCCGTCGGCCGCCGGCACCGACTCGCCGTTGACGATGTTCTCCAGCACGATCTTGTCGCTCATTGCCCGTTGGCACCTTTCGTCAGTGGTTGTCGTCGGCGCGGGATGCTGCCGCGGCGGCGGCCGGGAGGATCGACGGTTCGGCCACGGCCGCGCCGGAACGTGCGCGCCGTGACACTCCGTCGACCATAACGGTGCGGGGCTCAGCCCGCCCCGGCCGCGGTGGCGTGCAGGACGCCGACCGGGCACTGCGCGTGGGCGAGGAGTTGCTGACTCACCGACCCCATCACCAGCCCGCGGAACCCGCCCTTGCCGCGCGCGCCGATGGACAGCAGCGCACTGTCCCGGGACTGCTCGAGCAGGACGGCGCCCGGCCTGCCCTCGGCCTCCCAGAATGTGACCGGCACGGCGGGGAAGGCCTGCGCAATCAACACCAGCGGTGCCCAGAACGCCGCCGCCGGCGAGCCCGGGGCACTTCGCAGCGGGTCGGTCTCGCGAACCTGGGCCGGCCCGCGCTTGTTGTGCACGGTGATGGCCGCAACCGTGCAACCGGCCGCCGCGGCATGCCGGAACGCCAGTGCCGCAGCGGCATTGGACTCCAGCGACCCGTCGTAGGCGACGACCACCTCGCCGGCGTGCGGTGGGGGTGCGGCGGCCTGCCGGTCGTCCTGGCGCGGCCCGTGCAGCACCACGACCGGGCACTTCGCGTAGGGCACGACATGCAGCGTGGTCGACCCGACGAGCAGCCCGGTGAAGCCGTCCCAGCCCCGCGAGCCGAGCACGAGCAGGTCCGCTGTTTCCGACGCGAGCAGCAGTGACTGCACCGGCGGCTCCGGGAACCGGGCGCCCTTGACCTCCAGTTGGGGGTGCCGCTCGCGGATCTCGGCGATGGTGGGTTGCAACGGCCCCTGCAACTCGCCCTGGTCGCTACTGATCAGCACGTCGCCCTCCGCGTCGGGCCGGGCGAACAGCACGGTCAGCGGCAACCCGTAGAGGGCGGCCGTGTCGGCGGCCCAGGTGAGCGCGAGCTGACTCGACGGTGACCCGTCCACACCCGCCACGACGCCGTGAACGTCGGGTACGGCGTCGGCTCCGGTGTTCGGTTCGCCGTCGGTCTGGTGGTCCGCCACGTTGCGTCTCCCTCTCCGGCCGCCACAGCTGCGTGTCATCCAGGCTGCCGATCGGCGACGGTTAGTTTACTGTGAGCCCCGGTGATTTTGACCACTTCTGCGAACCTTTGCGAGGTTTGTCATGGCGATCGAAGGCACGTCCGGCAGTGGTCCGTCGGGGAGCGACCCGTCAGTCGTCCATCACCATCCCCAGGTCGAGAAGGGTCTGGCCGGGAATGCCGTCGGCCTGCTGGGCGGGACGGTCCTGGGTATTTCGTGCGTCGCGCCGGCCTACACGCTCACCGCGACGATCGGGCTGGTGGCGGCCGTTGCAGGCGTGAAGATGCCGGTGATCTTCATCGCCGGCTTCATCCCGATGCTTTTTGCCGCATACGCCTATCGCGAATTCAACAAGGTCGATCCGGACTGCGGTACGTCATTCACCTGGACGACCCGCGCTTTCGGCCCGTACGTCGGCTGGCTCGGCGGCTGGGCGGCTATTCTCGCGACCATCATCGTGCTGGCCAATCTGGCCGGCATCGGGGTGCAGTTCTTCTATCAGTTGCTCGGAAGTGTCTTCGACAACCCCGATCTCGGTGCGTTGTGGGAGAACCGGGTGATCAACGTGGTCACCTGCCTGGCGTTCCTGCTGATGGCCACCGCCATCGCCTACCGGGGCATCACCACCACCGAGAAGGTGCAGTTCGTCCTCGTCTTCTTCCAGCTCGGCGTGCTCGTGCTGTTCTCGATCATGGCCCTGGCCAAGTCGGGCAGCTCGGGCACCGGCTTGTCGTTTTCTTGGGATTGGTTCAACCCCTTCACCGGCCTGACCGTCAGCGCGCTGGTGGCCGGGTTGTCCGCGTCGATCTTCTCGTTCTGGGGCTGGGACAGCGCCCTCACGGTCAACGAGGAATCCAAGGACTCCGACAAGACGCCCGGGCGTGCGGCGCTGCTCGCCGTGGTGTCGATCCTGCTGACCTACCTTCTGGTCTCGGTGTCCACCCTGATGTACGCCGGTGACGGCACCGAGGGCCTGGGCCTGGGCAACGAGGAGATCTCCGACAACGTGTTCGGCGCGCTCGCACAGCCGGTGATGGGCACCCCGTGGAACAACCTGCTGTTCCTGGCCGTGCTGGCGTCGTCGGCGGCGAGCCTGATGACGACGTTCCTGCCGACCACCCGCACCATGCTGGGGATGGCGAGCTACGGGGCGCTGCCGAAGCGGTTCGCCAGCATTCACCCGAAGTACCTCACGCCCGGGTACGGCACCGTGGTGGCCGGCATCGTCGCCGGGACGTTCTATGCGGTCCTGACCTTCGTCTCCGAGGCCGTGCTGTTCGACACGATCCTGTCGCTCGGCCTGATGATCTGCTTCTACTACGGGCTGACCGCGATCGGCTGCGTGTGGTACTTCCGCAAGGAACTGTTCACCAGCTTCTCGAACATCATCTTCAAGTTCCTCTTTCCGCTGCTCGGCGGCATCGGGCTGTGGTTCGTGTTCTTCGTGACGATCCGCGACAGCGCCGACCCCGAGTACTCCGGGTCCAGCATCTTCGGCGTCGGGACCGTTCTCGTCCTCGGGTTGGGGCTGATCCTGTCCGGGATCGTCGTGATGCTGATCATCCGCGCCCGGCAGCCCGCGTTCTTCCGCGGACAGACGCTGCGCCGGGACACGCCTTCATTGATCATCCCGGAGTAGGGCCAGGGTCCGGGCAGCCTCCGGCGCCCTTGCCGGGGCGGCTCCGGTAGGGCACGGCGTGCGTCCCGCAGTCAGTCCGGCAACGCCACGCCCACCAGCACCGGCTCCGGGTGCAACGTCACGCCGAACGCGGAGCGAACCCCGTCCCGGACCTCGGCCGCCAGCGCCAGGAGGTCCGCGGTGCTGCCGCCACGATTCGTCAGGGCCAGGGTGTGCTTGGTGGACAGCTGCACCCGCCCGCCCGGCCCCTGGTGGCCCTTGCGGAAACCGGCGTTCTCGATGAGCCAGGCCGCCGACAGCTTGACGTCATCGGTGCCGGTGACCGGGTACGCGGGGTAGCGGACGTCCGGACCGAGCGCCGCGCGGATCTGCTTGTCGACCAGGCCCGCCGTCGTCGGTTCCAGGATCGGGTTGGTGAAGAACGAACCCGCGCTGCAGGTGTCGGGGTCGCCGGGATCGAGCACCATCCCCTTGGAGCGGCGCAGTTCCAGGACCGCGTCACGGACGTCGGCGGGCGGGGCGGTCTCACCCGGCGTCACACCGAGTCGGCGCGCGAGTTCGCCGTACCGGATCCGCACGGGATGGGCGCTGAGCCGGAACGTGACATCGACGATGACCGCACTGTTGGTGCCCCGCAGGACCGACGTTCGGTACCCCATCCTCAGGTCAGCGGCGCTCAGCTCCCGGATCTCACCGCTCGCCCGGTCGTACACGGTGACCGAGGTGAGCATCTCGGCGATCTCCGTGCCGTACGCCCCGACGTTCTGTACCGGCGTCGCGCCGGTGGATCCGGGGATACCGGAGAGCGGCGACAGTTCGGCGAAGCCCTGTTCGGTGAGCTCCGCGACGACGGTGTCCCAGTCCTCGCCAGCGCCGACCGTCACGAGCGCGGATCCGTCCCCGTTGTTGTGGATCCGGATGCCCTGAACCGCGATCCTGACGACGGGGACGTCGACGCCCGCGTCGGCGATCACAAGGTTGGAACCGCCGCCGATCACGAGAACCCCGGAGCCGGCGCGGTCCGCAGCACCCACCGCGTCCGCCACCTCGTCGGCGGTCACCGCCGTCACCAGGTCCGGCGCGGGGCCGCCGAGCCGCAGCGTCGTCAGGTCGGAGAGCAGAACGGGGTTCGGCACCAGCACAGGGTAGTGAGCGGATTCCAGGGCCGAACCGGCGCGAGGCGGACCGATGGCGGCCCCGGGCGCCATTGCGGCCGGCTGCGCGGAAGCTCACGCGTGCGCATGATCACAACCTCGTCACGAGAATCACACGGCCGCGACCTACGGTGGTTCCATCAGGGCAGCCGTCGCCGCATGCGCCGGACATGGCGCAGCGGTATCCGGCCAGCACGACCTGCAACCGGAGCAGCACGCCACAACAAGCAGCAACACAGCCAAGGGCCGGCCGGCTCGTGAAGGGACCACAACGGTGCGACGCTCGCCCATACGGAGAAGGCGCGGCAGGCCGGCCGCGGCGCTGGCGCTGTTGCTGTCCCTGCTGCTGGTCGTCGCCGGATGCGGCAGCGGATCGCAGGGCGACGTGGTCGTGACGGTCACCTCGACCGCGGCCCCGGCCGTCACGGTGTCCGGGCTCGACCAGTCGGCGGCGCCCACCACGTCGGACGCGTTGTCCAGCAAGGTCCGGGTGGCGGCCAAGCCGAAGTTCGGCACCAAGGACATCGCCCCGAACGAACCGATCACCGTCACCGTCTTCTCCGCCAAGATCAAGGACCTCCGGGTCACCGCCGACGACGGCGTCGAGGTGCAGGGCAAGATCTCCGACGACAAGGCGACCTGGACGCTGGCCCAGCGGCTGGCCTACAACACCACCTACACCTTCACCGGCACGGCGGTGGACGCCGCAGGCGAGGAATCGCCGATCACCGGCACGCTCACCACCGTCAAGCCCAAGAAGACGGTCCGGGCGTCGTTCCAGATTCCCAGCGGAACGACCGTCGGCGTCGCCGCGCCCGTCGTGATCACCTTCGCCGAGCCCGTCGCGGACAAGGCGGCGGCGCAGGCCAGCTTCAAGCTGACCACCGACAAGGGCGAGATCAAGGGCTCGTGGGGCTGGCTGCAGGACGAGGACATCCAGGGCACCGGCACGAAGCAGTCGATCGTGCACTTCCGGCCGGCGGCTTACTGGCCCGGCTACACCAAGGTGCACGTCGAGGCGAACCTCGCCGGCGTGAGCCTCGGTGACGGCGCCTGGGGCCGGGAGGACATCGTCACCGACTTCAAGATCGGCCGGTCGCAGATCGTGCAGGCCGACGTCAAGAGTTTTCACATGGTGGTGCTGGTCGACGGCAAGGTGACCAAGAACTACCCGGTGTCCTACGGCAAGGAGTCGGTGCCCGGCCGGGCCACGGTGAGCGGCATCCACGTGGTCACCGAGAAATTCCCCGAGTTCTCGATGTGCAACCCGACGTTCGACTACTGCAATGTCAAGGAGAAGTGGGCAGTCCGGATCAACAACAACGGCGAGTTCATCCACGAGAATCCCAAGACCGCACCGTTCCTGGGTAAGGCGAACGTCTCGCACGGCTGCGTCAACATGGGTGTCGGCGACGCGCAGGAGTACTACAACTCCGCGCTCTACGGCGACCCCGTCGAGGTCACCAACACCGGCGTCCCGATGACCGAGAAGGACTACATCTACGACTGGATCTACTCCTTCGACGACTGGCAGGCGCTGTCCGCGCTGTAGCCGCGAGTACCTTTGCGCTTGATCATGAGCATTCATCTGGCGGACGCGCGCGCGTCGAACGGCAGCCGGTCGGAGAGCATCCGGCGGCTCGCCGCGATCTCGCTGCACACCTCGCCGCTCGCCCAGCCCGGCACCGGGGACGCCGGCGGCATGAACGTCTACATCGACCAGACCTCCCGCCGGCTCGCCGCGCGCGGGGTCGAGGTGGAGATCTTCACCCGGGCGACGTCGTCGGAGCAGCCGCCCGTCGCCGAGCTGGTGCCCGGCGTGCTGGTCCGGCACATCGTCGCAGGCCCGTTCGAGGGCCTGGACAAGGAGGAGCTGCCGGGTCAGCTGTGCTCCTTCGCGGCCGGCGTGATGCGGGCCGAGGCACGCAGTGCCCCCGGCCACTACGACGTCGTGCACTCGCACTACTGGCTGTCCGGGCAGGTCGGCTACCTCGCCCGGGACCGGTGGGGGGTGCCGCTGGTGCACACCGCGCACACCCTGGCCAAGGTGAAGAACGCCGCGATGGCGCAGGACGACGAACCGGAACCGCGCGGCCGGTTGATCGGTGAGGAGCAGGTCGTCGCCGAGGCGGACCGGCTGATCGCCAACACGGCCGCCGAGAAAAACGAACTGATCGAGCTCTACGAAGCGAACCCGGAGCGCATCGACGTGGTGCCGCCGGGCGTCGACACCGACGTGTTCCGTCCGGGCGATCGGGCCGCCGCGCGACGGAGCCTGCGCATCGGCCAGGACGAGGCGGTGATCGTCTTCGCCGGCCGGATCCAGCCGCTGAAGGGCCCGGATGTGGTGGTCAAGGCCGTGGAACGGCTGGCCGCGCGCCATCCCGATCGGCGGTGGCGGGCGGTGATCGTCGGCGGCAACTCCGGCACCGGGCGCCGTCCCGGGCACCGACTCGACGAGCTCGCCGCGCGGCTCGGCGTCTCCGGGTTGGTCGACTTCCGGCCGCCGGTACCGGCGGCCGAGCTGGTGCAGCTCTACCGGGCCGCCGACGTCGTCGCGGTGCCCAGCTACAACGAGTCGTTCGGGCTGGTCGCGCTGGAGGCGCAGGCCGCCGGGACTCCGGTGGTCGCCGCCGCCGTCGGTGGGCTGACCGTCGCGGTGGCCGACGGGGTCAGCGGGGTGCTGGTCCCCGACCACGATCCGGCGAGCTGGGCAGACGCCCTGGCAGCGGTGATCCTGGCCCCGGACGTGCGGGAGCGGCTCGCCCGCCGCGCGCCGGCGCAGGCCGCCCGTTTCTCGTGGGACGTGACCGTGGACGGGTTGCTGGACAGCTACCAGCGGGCCGTGCACGACGCCCGGTCCGCCCGGGACTCCGCCGCCGCGCGCGACCGCCTCGGCGGTGCGCTGGTCCCGACGGCGGCGCCGTGAGCGAGCCCGGCAGTCACGCCGCCGCCGCGAACAATTCCGACCCGGTCGACGGCCTGACCGCCGACGGCCTGGCTGCGGCGCTGGCCGAACTCGGCGTCGATGCGGTGCGGGAGGCCGACGACGCGTTCCTGGTGACGCTCGCGGGCGAGCGCCGTCACCGCACCCTGGTCTGGCTGGTGATCGGCGCCCACCACGTGCTCGTCGAGTCGTTCGTCTGCCGGGCGCCGGACGAGAACGCCGAGGAGGTGTACCGGTACCTGCTGCAGCGCAACGCGAAACTGCGGTCGGTGGCCTATGCGCTGGACGGATCCGGCGACATCCACCTGGTCGGCCGGCTGGACCGCCGGACGCTGTCCGTCGACGAGCTCGACACCGTCCTGGGTGTGGTCCTGCAGACGGCGGACGCGGACTTCAACCCCATCCTGGAGCGCGGCTTCGCCGAGGCGATCCGGCGGGAATGGGCTTGGCGCACCTCGCGCGGCCAGTCCGTGCGGAATCTCGCGGCTTTCCGTCACTTGATCGAGGCCGGCGGCTCTTGATCGTCAGGGGAGACGGAAATCGCCCGTATCCCCCGTTCGTGTCGTCACGGCAGGTGAACGGGCGTCGAAAGTCGGTCATTCTGCACCGAATGAGGTCGAGCTTCACCCGGCAAAGCCGGGCGACCGGCACGTTGCGTCACTAGGATCAGGATCACAGTGGCAACCCCCGTCTAGTATCGTCGAACCGGCAGCGCTGGCGGGTTGGCGGCCGGATTCATCTTTGGGGGATTGTCCGTGGGCGGGCCGCAATCACGAGCACGCAGCGTGCTCGGGTACGCCGCCAGAGCCTTCTCCGTCGTCCTCGCCACGGCCGTCATCGGCACCGGCATCTCCGCCGGACTGGCCGCCGCCGCCCCGACCACGCCGGTCGCCCCACCCGCTCCGTCCGCGACGCCGACCGCCGTGCCGACCTGCCTTCCCGGGCAGGAACCGACGACCGTCTCCGGTTCCGGCACACCCGCTCCGCTCGGCAACCTGCAGGGCGTCCCCGCGGACATCAAGGCCGGCGGCACCTTCGGCGGCGTGGCGCTCGACGCCGGCCAGATCCAGATGGCCGCGACCGTCGTCGCCGTCGGCAAGCAGATGGGCATCACCCGTCGAGGCATCGAGATCGGCCTGTCCGTCGCCACCGAGCAGTCGAGCCTGCGCCCCGAGGCGCTGAACAAGGACTGGCTCGGGCTGTTCCAGCAGAACCCCGTCGACTACACGCAGTACCGGCGCACCGAACCCGGCGGCGCCTCGTGGATGTTCTTCGACCGGCTCCTGAAACTCGTGCCCGGCTACGACACCGACCCGCGGGCGAACTACGAGATCGGTGACGTCGTCCAGAAGACCACCACCGGCGAGCGCTTCGCCGAGTACCAGCCGATGGCCACCGATCTCGCCGGCAAGCTGATCGATGCGGTGAGCCTGCAGCAGAACGACGTCACCTGCGTCCCCGCCGCGAAGACGGCGGAGGCCACCGGGTCCCGGTTCGACCCGGGCAACATCGTCTCCGACCAGGTCTTCTACAACAGCCAGGCGATGACGGTCGACCAGATCCGCATCTTCATCCGGGCCGAGGGCGAGGCCTGCACCGGCCCGTACTGCCTGAAGAACCTGACGGTGACGACCACCGACCAACCTGCGGACCGCTACTGCAAGGCGTACACCGGTGCGGCCAAGGAGGACGCCGCCGCCGTCATCTCCAAGGTGTCGACCGCCTGCGGGGTCAACCCGCAGGTGATGCTGGTGACCTTGCAGAAGGAATCGGCGCTGCTGGGCCGCACCGATCCGTCCGCGTCGACCTACGCCGCCGCGTGGGGATGGCACTGCCCCGACACCGGCCCGGGCGGATCGGCCAACTGCGATCCCGAGCACGCGGGCTTCTTCAACCAGGGCTACGGCATGGCCAAGCAGTGGTCGAGGTACCGGCTCGACCCGGGCAAGTACACCTACCGGGCCGGGCAGACCGCCGACATCGCATGGAACGTGGCCGAATCCGGGTGCGGCTCCGCGCCGGTGACGATCAAGAACCAGGCCACCGCGGCGCTGTACAACTACACGCCCTACCAGCCGAACGCCGCGGCGCTGGCCGCCTACCCGGGCGTCGGCGACCGCTGCTCCACCTACGGCAACCGCAACTTCTTCTACCTGTTCCGCAAGTACTTCGGCTCCACCGGCGGCGGCGCGTCGACGACCGCCGGCATCGTCCGGGCCAGCGGCACCACCGTGACGATCCCGCAGAGCCCCTTCGTGTCGGCCGCGCTCGCCGGGCAGCAGATCACCGCGCCGAACGCCGCGGTCGCCGCCGGGCTCGCCGCAGGTTTCAGCGCGCTGGGCATGCCCTATGTGTGGGGTGGCGGCGGCTCGGGTGCCGGGCCGAACAACGGGTGCGCCCGCGGCGGCGGCGACTACAACTCCTGCGGCACCGAGGTCGGTTTCGACTGCTCCGGTCTGACGGCCTACGTGCTGGGCATGGCCGGGTACCGGACCCCCGGCGACTCGGGAGCGCAGCGCGCCGCGGGCCAGTCGATCAGCTGGTCGCAGGCCCTGCCCGGCGACATCGTCGGCTTCCCCGGGCACGTCGCGGTGTACCTGGGAACCTTCGGCGGCCTGCCGTACATCCTGGAGGCGAGCTGGGTCGGCACCCCGATCCACATCGTCCCGCTGACCCGCACCGACTTCGACGACCGGGTGCACCGCTACTGGACCGGACCGGCGGTCAGCGCGCCGAAGGTCGCCGACTTCTCCGCCATCGTGCGGAGCTACTCGGGCGTCCCGATGGTGACCTACACCGCGCCCGAGCCCGGCTCGGCCGGCGACCTGGTGATGATCGGCAACCGCACCTACACCGCCACGATCCAGCGCATCCGCCCGCGGCCGTGGCCGGTGCCCGTCATCGCGGCACCGATCGTCGCGCCGCCGCCGGTGGCGGCCCCGGCAGGACCGACGGGGGAGGACGCCGATCAGGCGACGACGAGCCCCCGGCCCGCCGACCCGACGACGTCGTCGCGCTCCTCGGCGGCGGTGACGGTGCCGCTGCTGTCCGAACCGTCGCGGCCCGCCACGTCGTCCGTCGCGCGACCACCGTCGAGCACCACCGCCGCCCCGCCGGTGACGAGAACGACGGCGCCGTCCAGCGCCCCGGCAACCGGCACGGCACGGCCGCCGACGCCCGGCCGGCCGACAACGACCGAGCCATCGGCGACCTCGGCGACGAAGACCACCACCCCGTCGAAGACCGCCCCTTCGGCCACCACCCCGTCGACGACCGCCCCTTCGACGACCGCCCCGTCGGCCACCGCGCAGTCGACCACCGCGCAGTCGACCACCGCGCAGTCGACCACCGCGGCCCCGCCCACCAGCGTCACGACCACGGCGCCGTCGACGACCACCCCGCTCACCACCCGGCCCACGACGTCCGCACCCGCGGCGACCACCTCGGTCGTGCCCCCGCCGGCAACGGCAACCCCGACCACCTCGGCTCCGGCGAACACGGCCGCCCCGACCACCCCGGTCAGCCCGACGCACACCATCGACGCGACCGTCCCGATGTGCACGCTGCCCAAGGGCACACGGGCGTTCGACATCGACGGCCGGCCGCTGCTGAACTACGTCGAGATCGACCCGAAGGCCGTGCCGGCGCAGCACCCGGAGCTGCCGCCCTGCCTGCCCCCGACGGCAACGGCAAGCCCGACCACCTCGGCTCCGGCGACGCCCACACCCTGACCTGCACCGGCACCTGCACCGCGGCCTGACCGGCGTTCCGGCCGGCCCGCGAGCGGCAACAGTGACGGGCCCCACCCCGGAAGGTGCTCATCCGGTGGCTGCGGAACAATACCGGCCATGACCTACACCTTGATCCTGCTGCGGCACGGCGAGAGCACCTGGAACGCGTTGAACCAGTTCACCGGCTGGGTCGACGTGCCGCTCTCGGAGAAAGGCACCGCCGAGGCCATCCGCGGTGGCACGCTGCTCACCGACGCCGGGGTGCTGCCCGACATCCTGCACACCTCGCTGCTGCGCCGGGCCATCACGACGGCGAACCTGGCCCTCGACGCCGCCGACCGGCACTGGATCCCGGTGCGCCGCAGCTGGCGGCTCAACGAGCGCCACTACGGCGACCTGCAGGGTAAGAACAAGAAGCAGACCCTCGAGCAGTACGGCGAGGAGCAGTTCATGCTGTGGCGCCGCTCGTACGACACCCCGCCGCCGCCGATCAGCGACACCAACGAGTACTCGCAGGCAGGCGACCCGCGGTACGCCGACCTGGGCGATCAGAACCCGAAGACGGAGTGCCTCGCCGACGTCGTCGTGCGAATGGAGCCCTACCTGTACGGGCCGATCTTCGACGACCTCAAGGCCGGCAAGGTGGTGCTGGTCGCCGCGCACGGCAACTCGTTGCGGGCCGTGGTGAAGATGCTCGACGGCATCAGCGACGAGGCGATCGCCAAGGTCAACGTGCCGACCGGCATCCCGCTGCAGTACGAGCTCGACGACGACTTCAAGCCGATCACCCCCGGCGGTCTCTATCTCGACCCGGAGGCCGCGGCCGCCGCGATCACCGCGGTCGCCAACCAGGGCCGGTAGCGCGGACGACGACATCCACCGTCCGGCCGCTGCCGGCGCCTGACAGCGCGGTGGCCGGTCGGTGAACGTTTGGTGAACAGGTTCGCCGATCGCCCACGTCACGCTCCCGCACGGGGGTCAGGGCGACCCGGAGCCCACCACACCGACCTACCATCACGGTGTGTCGAGCCTGGGTTATGTCGCCGCGTTCCTGGGCGGCGGCGTCCTCGGATGGCTCCTCTACTACCTGGTCGACCTGCGCGGGGTGCCGCAATCGCTGCCGCCCGCCCCGGCCGCCCCGCCGGAGCGGCTGGAGGTCGAGGTGCTGCGCTGGTCGACCACCGGCTACCTGGTCATGGACGGGACGGGCCGCCCGCTGCTGCACAACGACCGGGCGTCCGAGCTCGGCCTGATCAACGGCGGCATCGTCAACCGGGACATCGTCGCGGCCGCCGGCCGGTGCACGGTGTCCGGCGAGAGCGGCGACGTAGAGCTCCGGCCGGTCAGCAGCACGGCCTCGCTGACCGCCCGCAGTCGCCCGCTCGCCGTGCACGCCGTCGTCCGGTCCATCGGCAACGACCGGATCTTGGTGTCCGCCACCGACGAGACAGCCTCCCAGCGCATGGAGGCCGCCCGCCGTGACTTCGTCGCGAATGTCTCGCACGAACTCAAGACCCCGGTCGCCGCGATGGGCCTGCTGGCCGAGGCCACCGTCGACGCTGCCGACGACCCCGAGGAGGCGCGCCGGTTCGCCGGGAAGCTGCAGGCCGAGGCCGTCCGAATGGCGGCGCTGGTGAACGAGCTCATCGCCCTGTCGCGGTTGCAGGGCGCCGATCCGCTGCCCGACCTCGCCGTCGTCGAGATCGATGCGGTGGTCCGGGAGACGGTGTCCCGGATCGCCTCGGCGGCGGAGCGGGCACGCATCACGGTCATCTGCGACCAGCCGTCCGGGCTGCTCGTCAGGGGTGACCGCGCGCTGCTGGTCACCGCCCTGACGAACCTGGTGGACAACGCGATCAACTACTCCACCGCCGGGACGCAGGTGTCCATCAGCCGCGGGCTCACCGACGGCTGGGTCCAGGTGTCCGTCACCGACCGCGGCATCGGCATCGCCCCGGAGTACACCGAGCGGGTGTTCGAGCGCTTCTTCCGGATCGACCCGGCCCGGTCCCGGTCCACCGGCGGCACCGGTCTCGGCCTGGCCATCGTCAAGCACGTCGCGGCCAACCACGGCGGTTCCGCGACCGTGTGGAGCCGGCCGGGCACCGGATCGACGTTCACCCTGCGGCTGCCCGCCGTGCCCCAGCAATTGCCGCCCGAGCACGCGCGGTCCCAGCCGCCGGCCGAGCTGCCGTCCGTCGGGGAAGTGCCGGCCGAGCGGCCCTTGACCGAACCACCGTCCGTCGGCCCGTCCGGGCCGGCGGCCGACACCAGCACCCCTGCACCCGCGCACCGAGGAGCTCCGTGACCAAGGTCTTGATCGTCGAGGACGAAGAGTCGATGGCCGATCCGTTGGCTTTCCTGCTGCGACGCGAGGGTTTCAGCACCGAGGTCGCCGCCAACGGTGCCGACGCACTCGTCGCCTACGACCGCAACGGCGCCGACATCGTGCTGCTGGACCTGATGCTGCCCGGGATGAGCGGCACCGAGGTCTGCAAGCAACTGCGGGCCCGCGGACCGGTACCGGTGATCATGGTCACCGCGCGGGACAGCGAGATCGACAAGGTGGTCGGGCTCGAATTGGGCGCGGACGACTACATCACCAAGCCGTATTCCACCCGCGAACTGATCGCCCGGATACGGGCCGTGCTGCGCCGCGGCACCGATACCGAGGAAGTCGGCTCGTCGATTCTGCAGGCCGGGCCCATCCGGATGGACACCGACCGGCACGTCGTGAGCGTGCACGGGGTGCAGGCGTCGTTGCCGCTCAAGGAATTCGACCTGCTCGAGTATCTGATCCGCAATGCCGGCCGGGTGCTGACTAGGGGGCAATTGATCGACCGGGTCTGGGGATCCGATTACGTGGGCGACACCAAAACCCTGGATGTCCACGTCAAGCGCCTGCGCGCCAAAATCGAGCCGGATCCCGCGGCGCCCCGGTACCTCATCACCGTGCGCGGGCTGGGGTACAAGCTGGAATCCTGAGCCGCCGCAGGTAGCGTTGTTTCCCGACACGGTGACGCGCGACGGCGAAAGGCAGGGATCGTGACCTCAGACGCCGATCACGGCAGACCAGCCGATCGGCCCCCCCACCGCGACGCCGCAGACGGGGTTTCCCCGGTCATTCGCATTCCGCCGATCACCGTGGGCATGTCCACCGCGGCGGTGTATCCGGAGGGTACGGCGGCTGCTTTTGCCCTGGCGGCCGAATTGGGCTACGACGGGGTCGAGATCCTCGTGACGGCCGAGCAGCTCAGCCAGGACGCGGACCGGCTCGCCGACCTGGTGCAGAAATTCGGCATCCCGGTGCTGTCGGTCCATTCCCCCTGCCTGCTGGTCACCGCGCGGGTGTGGTCGAACGACCCGCTGGTGAAACTGGCGCGTTCGGTGGACATGGCCGAACGGCTCGGTGCCGACACCGTCGTGGTACATCCGCCATTTGTCTGGCAACGCGCGGCCGCCGCCATCTTCGCTCCGTCAATCGCCGAACTCCAGGAACGCACGGCAGTTCGCATTGCCGTGGAGAATATGTTTCCGGTCAAGGTTCGCGGGGCGATTGTGAACAGTTACCGGCCGCACTGGAATCCCGTCGCCGCCGGGCACCGCTGGTTCACCCTGGACCTGTCGCACACGGCCACCTCGCAGACCAATGCCCTGGAGCTCGCCGCCGCAATGGGGGAGCGCCTCGGTCATCTGCACCTGGCAGATGGTTCCGGCTCCGCCCGGGACGAGCACCTGGTGCCCGGTCGCGGCGGCCAGCCGTGCGCCCAGGTGCTGGAAATGCTTGTTCGCAACGACTTTCGCGGATCGGTGGTCGTGGAAATCACCACCAGGGCCGTCGACCGCGAGCAACGGGAGATCGACCTGGCGCAGGCGCTGTCCTTCGCCCGGCTGCATCTCGCCGCGGCAATCTGACGACCTGCGCCAATTGCACGCCGATCGTCGGCTATTGTCGGTGCAATCAGGTTCTCATCCCGCAGGGAAGGGTTACCCTGGTCGTGCGTGGAGGACTTTCGCCTGAACCGCTCGAGCGCGGGCCGACAATGATGACGACCGCAGCCAGGACCGCTGCACCGCACCGGATGTACCGCCGGTCGTCGTGGCCGGTCAGCCTGCTCGATGCGGCAGTATGAAGGCCCCGGGCAGGCGACGAACTCGGCGGACACAGATTCACCACGAACCAGGGCATCGGCGAAACGGCTCGACACCACGGCATTGCCACGGAACAGGCAATGCTCAGCAGAAAGGCTCGGCATCATGGCACAGCAGACAACGGTCACCCTCACTGACGATCTCGACGGCGGCAAGGCGGCGGAAACCGTTTCCTTCGGCCTCGACGGGCGGGTCTACGAGATCGATCTCAGCAAGAAGAACGCGGCCGCCCTGCGCAAGGCACTGGGCGAATTCACCGCATCCGCGCGCCGCGTGCGCTCCGGCCGGTCGGCGGTCAAGGCGGCGAAGTCGTCGGAGCGGGTCGACGCGAAGGCAATTCGCGAATGGGCCCAGGAGAACGGTTACCAGGTGTCGGCGCGCGGCCGCGTGCCGGCCGACGTCGTCGAGCGCTTCCAGGAGGCGAACGGCTGATCGCCCGCCGTGCCTGCACCGGTGACCCCTCCGCCTGCGCAGGTGTGATGGGATGGCCCGTGTGATCAACGAGCCTTGGTGGAAAGAGTCGGTCGTCTATCAGGTGTATCCCAGGAGCTTCGCCGATTCCGACGATGACGGAATCGGTGATCTCCGCGGAATCATCGGCCGGCTCGATTACCTGGCGGAATTGGGCGTTGACGTCCTGTGGCTGTCGCCTGTGTACCCGTCACCTCAGGACGACAACGGCTACGACATCAGTGACTACACCGGTATCGAGCCGACCTTCGGCACGCTCGCCGATTTCGACGAACTCACCGAAGGCCTGCATCGGCGTGGAATGAAGCTCGTCATGGACCTGGTGGTCAATCACACCTCCGACGAGCATCCGTGGTTTCGCGAGTCGCGTTCGGGCGTGACGAGCCCGAAGCGGGACTGGTACTGGTGGCGGCCCGCCCGCGACGGGATGGCGCCCGGGACGCCCGGCGCCGAGCCGACGAACTGGGTCTCGTTCTTCAGCGGGTCGGCCTGGCAATGGGATGAATCCAGCGGCGAATATTATCTGCACCTGTTCTCCCGGAAACAGCCGGATTTGAATTGGGAGAACCCGGCGGTCCGGTCGGCGGTGTACGAAATGATGAGCTGGTGGCTCGACCGGGGCGTCGACGGGTTCCGCATGGACGTCATCAACATGATTTCCAAGGACACCACTTTACCGGATGGCTCCACCATCCATGGTGGCCTTTTCGGTGACGGGTCACCCTATTTCCTCTGCGGTCCGCGCATTCACGAATTCCTGCAGGAGATGCACGCCGAGGTTTTCGCCGGCCGGGACAGGGTGCTGCTGACGGTCGGCGAAATGCCCGGTGTGACCGTCGACGACGCCGTGCTGTTCACCGACCCGGCGCGCAACGAGGTGGACATGGTGTTTCAATTCGAGCACGTGTCGCTCGATGCCGGACCCGGCGGCAAGTGGGACGTGCGGCCGCTGCGGCTCACCGACCTGAAGGCCAGTTTCGGCCGTTGGCAGGCTGCCCTGGCCGACACCGGATGGAACAGCCTGTACTGGGACAATCACGATCAGCCGCGGGCGGTCTCCCGATTCGGTAACGACGGCGAATTCCGCGTCGAATCGGCGAAGATGCTGGCGACCGTCCTGCACCTGCATCGCGGGACGCCGTACGTCTACCAGGGCGAAGAGCTGGGGATGACCAACGTGCCGTTCGCCGGCCCGACGGAATTCCGGGACATCGAATCGGTCAATCATTATGCAGCGGCAGTCGCGGCCGGTGACGATCCGGCCGACGTGCTGGCCGCGCTGCGACTGCGCAGTCGGGACAATGCGCGCACGCCGATGCAATGGGACACCACCCGGTCCGCGGGATTCACCGGCGGGACGCCGTGGATCGCCGTGAATCCCAATTACCTTCAGATCAATGCGGCGGATCAGGTGTCCGATCCGGATTCGGTGTTCGCGCATTACCGGGCATTGATCGCCCTGCGGCGTACGGACCCGGTGGTGGCGCACGGGGACTTCACCATGCTGCTGGCCGAGGATGCGCGGGTCTATGCGTTCACCCGCGAGCTCGACGGAACAGCGCTGTTGGTGCTGGGCAATTTCTCGTCGGATGCGGTGCGGGCACCGGTTCCCGACGAGCAGGCATGGGCGGGCGCCGAATGGGTGCTCGGCAATTACCCGCAGCCGGCGTCGTCGACCTCGCTGGAATTGCGTCCGTGGGAATCACGGATCTATCGCCGCCGTCTGGTCGCGCCGGCGTGACCGCGGTCGCATCCGCCGCTGGAATGCCCACCCGTCGGCTCCCCTCGGGCGCCGGCTCGTCCGGAAGGGTGGCTGCCCGGCCCGTACCATCGTCGGGTGAGCCTGCAGCTGTATGACACCGCGACCCGTTCGGTCCGGCCGTTCGAGCCCCTGCGTCCCGGCGTGGTCTCCCTGTACAACTGCGGTGCCACCGTGCAGTGGCATCCGCACATCGGCCATCTCCGGGGTGCGGGCGTGGTGTACGACGTGCTGCGGCGGTGGCTGGAGTTCAGCGGCTACGAGGTGCTGCACGTTCGCAATGTCACCGATATCGACGACAAGATCCTGACCAAGGCCGCCGAGGCCGGCCGCCCGTGGTGGGAGTGGGCGACCACGCACGAGCGCAGTTTCGATGACGCCTATGACGTCCTGGGCTGCCTCCGGCCGGCGATCGAACCACGCGCCACCGGGCACATCCCGCAGATCCTGGAAATGATCGGGAAACTGATCGACGACGGGCACGCGTATGCGGCCGGCGGTGACGTGTATTTCGCGGTTCGCACCCAGCCCGATTACGGATTCCTGTCCGGCCAGCGGATCGACGAGATGGTGCAGGGTGAGACCGAGGCCGGCGGCAAGCGCGACCCCGCGGATTTCACGCTGTGGAAGGCCGCCAAGCCGGGCGAACCATTCTGGTCGTCACCGTGGGGCCCCGGCCGGCCCGGGTGGCACATCGAATGCTCCGCCATGGCGCGCACCTATCTCGGCCCGGAATTCGACATCCACGGCGGCGGTCTGGATCTCATCTTCCCGCACCACGAGAACGAGGCGGCCCAATCACACGGCGTCGGTGATCGGTTCGCCCGGTATTGGGTCCACTCGCACTGGGTGACGATGGCCGGCGAGAAGATGTCGAAATCGTTGGGAAACATCCTGTCCGTCCCCGCCATCACCGAGCACACCCGCCCGGTCGCGCTGCGGTATTACCTCATCAGCGTGCATTACCGGTCGTCCGTCGAATACTCGCGTGAGGCACTGGACAACGCGTCGAAGGCGTACGAGCGGATCGAGGGTTTCCTCCTGCGGGCGGCCGACAAAGCGTCGGCCGGCGTTCCCGGGGGCTCGGATGCGGGCGTTCCGGTCGGTGAGGTCCACCCTGCTTTCCGGGACGCGATGGACGACGATCTCGGCGTACCGCGGGCGCTCGCCGTCGTGCACGACCAGGTCCGCGCCGGCAACGCCGCGCTGGCCGCGGGTGACACGGATCGGGCGGTTGAGGTCGCGTCGTCGGTCCGGGCGATGCTGGCGGTGCTCGGGCTGGACCCGTGGGCGGCACCGTGGGCGAACGCCGTGACGGCGGGAAGCGGGCAGGATCGGCGGTTGTCCGAGGCGACCGACCGGTTGATCCAGGTGCTGCTGACCGAGCGGTCGGAGGCCCGGGCCGCCAAGGACTTCGCCCGGGCCGACGCCATCCGGGTCCGCCTTGCGGAGGCGGGATTCGCCATCGAGGACACCAGGGACGGGCCCGTCTGGTCGGTCGCGCCCATCGCCTGACGTCTGCGTCGGCAGCCACGCATATCGACGACGAGAACTGCAGCAACCACAGCATGTGGCTCGATTCACGGAGGCATGATGGCCGGCAATTCCCAGCGGCGGGGCGCACTGCGCAAGCCGGGTACCAAGAAGGGTGCCGTCGTCGGTTCCGGCGGGCAGTCCCGTCGGGGCGTCAAGGGTCGCGGGCCGACGCCACCCGCCGAGGTCCGCAAGGGCCACCCCGCAGCGCGCCGCGCTGCCGCTGCGGCCAGACGTGACGGCCAGCAGGGTCCGGGCGGAAAACCGCCGCCTGCCCGTGGCAAGGGTGAACTGCCGGAGACGGTGGTCGGCCGCAACCCGGTCGTCGAGGCGTTGCGGGCCGGCGTCCCGGCCACCGCGCTGTACGTCGCGACCGGGTTGGGCAGCGACGAGCGGGTGAAGGAGGCCATCGCCGCCGCCGGTGACCGCGGCATCGCGCTGCTGGAGGTCGGCCGGCCGGAGCTGGACCGGCTGACCGGTAACGCCATCCATCAGGGCCTCGCGCTGGTCGTCCCGCCGTACCAGTACGCGCACCCGTCCGACCTGCTGGCCCGGGCCCGGGATTCCGGGCGCGCGCCGCTGATCGTCGCCGTCGACGGCGTCACCGATCCCCGCAACCTCGGCGCCATCGTCCGGTCCGCCGCGGCGTTCGGCGCGCACGGCGTTGTCGTGCCCGAGCGGCGCAGCGCCGGCATGACGGCCTCGGCGTGGCGGACGTCCGCGGGTACGGCGGCACGGATCAGGGTCGCGCGCTGCACGAACCTGGTGCGGACGCTGAAGGAGTACGCCGAGCAGGGACTGATGATCGCCGGGCTGGACGCGGACGGCACCACCGACACCGACTCATTCGAGCTGGCGACGTCGCCGCTCGTGCTGGTCGTCGGGTCGGAGGGCCGCGGGCTGGCCAGGCTGACCCGCACGGTCTGCGACGTCACGGTGTCGATCCCGATGGCCAGGGCGGTGGAGTCGCTCAACGCCTCCGTTGCCACCGGTGTGGTGCTCGCCGAGGTGGCCCGCCGGCGGCGATCGGACGCCGCCGGCGGCTGACCCTCGCACTGGCAGGGCCGCCGACGACCTGGGCGGCCGCGCCGGCATCGGCCACGTTTGCGTTAGCATGTTGAGAGTCATTCTCAGCGAGCTCGAAGGGCGGCGCATCCAGTGGGCGGTCCCGTCGTCCCCATTGGGACGGGTCGGTCCCCCGCCGCACCCACAACGGCGCCCGCAGCCCACGCCTCGGCCGTGAACGCCCGGCCGGTCGGAGCGCCCACCAGCCCCACCGGCAGTGTCGTCCGTACCCGGGACGCCGGCCTGGCCTACGGCGACCGGGTGCTCTGGGACCAACTCAACCTCGACGTCGCTCCGGGCCAGTTCGTGGCCATCCTGGGGTCCAACGGCTCCGGCAAGACCAGCCTGCTCAAGGTGCTGCTGGGCGAGCAACCGCTGACCAGGGGTCAGGCGTGGATCGGCGGTGAGCCGGTGCGCCGGGGCAGCACCACCGTCGGGTATGTGCCGCAACGGGTGTCGATCGACGAGGGCACGATGATCCGCGCGAGTGACGTCGTGCGGATGGGCATCGACGGGCACCGGTGGGGCCTGCCGATCGGTGGTGGGCGGTCGCGGCGGGCGATGCGCGAGCGGATCACCGCCCTGCTGGAGTCGGTCGACGCCGCCGACCTGGCGGATGCGCCGGTGGCCATGCTGTCCGGCGGTGAGCTGCAACGGGTGCGGGTCGCGGCCGCGGTGGCGACCGACCCATCAATACTGCTGTGCGACGAACCGCTGGCCGCGCTCGACCTGCGTCACCAGCAGGAGGTGGCCGCCCTGCTCCACCGCCGGCGCCGCGAGCACGGGACCGCGATCCTGTTCGTCACGCACGACATCAACGCCGTCCTGGACTACGTGGACACCGTGCTGTACCTGGCGGGCGGCCGGTTCCGGCTGGGACCGCCCGACGAGGTGCTGACCTCCGAGGGGCTGACCGAGCTGTACGGGGCGCCGGTAGAGGTCGTGCGTGCTCAGGGGCGGGTCATCGTCGTGGCGTCCACCGACCCGAGCGCCGGGTTCCACCTCGACGAGACCGATCACTCGGCCGGCGACCACAGCCCGCGGGCGGACTGAACAGGCCAACCGCCGGCACCGGCGGCGCCGCCGGGCCGCAACCCGCCCGGTCCGGCGCCGCCCCGACAACACGCCGCAGGGGCGGCCCGAGGTACCGGACCGCCCCTGCGCGAACTGCGTTGTGCTGCTTGCTCAGTCCTTCACGAAGGCCGAGCTGCCGGCCGCCGGGATGTCGTGCGACACAACGGGCGACGAGTCGGCCTGCACCGCGGACGACGAGCGGAAGCGCTGCCCGGTGTTCGGGTCGAACACGTGCATGTGATCGCTGTCGGTCACGGTGGCGCGGACGGTCGAGCCGGTCTGCGGGTGGATCCGGGCGTCGGTGCGGATGACCATCCGGCCGCCGTCCGGGGTGTGACCGTGCACGAACGAGTCGGCACCGAGCTCCTCGACGAGATCGATGGTGACCGGCAGACCCTCACCGCTCAGCGTCAGGTTCTCCGGGCGGACACCGAACACGACCTCCTTGAGGTTCTTCTCGGCGGCCTCCGCCATCAGCTCGCGGGGCAGGGGAACAACGGTCTCGCCGAGCTGCGCACCCTCGCTGGCCAGCGGCAGGGTCAGCAGATTCATCGACGGCGAGCCCATGAAGCCGGCGACGAACACGTTGTTCGGCTTGTCGTACAGGGTCCGCGGGGTGTCGCACTGCTGCAGGATGCCGTCCTTGAGCACCGCGACGCGGTGCCCCATCGTCATGGCCTCGACCTGGTCGTGGGTGACGTAGACGGTGGTGGTGCCGAGCCGGGCCTGCAATTCGGCGATGTTCGCGCGGGTTTCCACCCGGAGCTTCGCGTCCAGGTTGGACAGCGGCTCGTCCATGAGGAACACGGAGGGCTCGCGGACGATGGCGCGGCCCATCGCGACACGCTGCCGCTGGCCACCGGAGAGCGCCTTGGGCTTGCGGTCGAGGTACTTCTCCAGGTCCAGCAGGCCGGCCGCCTCGCGCACCTTGGTGGCGATCTCGGCCTTGTTGACGCCGCGGAGCTTGAGCGCGAAGCCCATGTTCTCGGCGACCGTCATGTGCGGGTACAGCGCGTACGACTGGAACACCATCGCGATGTCCCGGTTCTTCGGCGGCACATTGGTGACGTCGCGCCCGCCGATGATGATCCGGCCCTCGTTGATGTCCTCGAGGCCGGCCAGCATGCGCAGCGCGGTGGACTTGCCCGATCCGGACGGACCGACAAGGACAAGGAACTCGCCGTCGGGGATATCCAGGTTCAGGCTGTCGACGGCGCGAACCGGCGGGTCACCTGCGTAGATGCGGGAGGCGTCCTCGTACTTGACGTCAGCCATTGTCACGTCCTTCCGTCGGCTCTCCGGGCGGAGAACCAAGTGGGGTGGCCCTGCCTCGGTGCAGGGTGTGCGACCGACGATAGAGGACCGCGGAGGCGTTGTGAAGCGTCCGGGAAAACGTTTACCACGCGTGTCCGCTGTGTCCGGAATGATCTCCGCTTCGCGACCGGCGACGTGCTGCGCCCCTTCGAGAGCGAATCACCACCGAGCGGATACCGTGTGACGGTGGAACGACCGGCCCGCACCCGCCCGCCTGCGACGCTGGCATCGCTGGCTGCCGAACTGGGCATTTCCCGGACCACGGTCTCCAACGCCTACAACCGACCGGACCAGCTGTCGCCGCAGCTGCGGTCGCGGGTGATGGAAGCGGCGCGACGTCTCGGGTACCCCGGTCCGGACCCGGTCGCCCGGTCGCTGCGGACCCGCAAGGCGGGTGCGGTAGGGCTGCTGCTGACCGAACAGGTCTCCTACGCGTTCCGCGACCCGGGTGCCGTCGCCTTCCTCGAGGGTCTGACGCTCGAATGCGACGAGGCCCGCGTCGGTCTGCTGCTGGTGCCGGCCCGCCCGGATTCGGAGGATGTGCTCGGCGTCGCGGGTGCCGCGGTCGACGGTTTCGTCGTCTATTCGATGCCCGATGACGACCCACACTTGGCCGCGGCGCTGGCCCGGCCGGTGCCGTCGGTGATCTGCGATCAGCCGGGGATGCCCGGCTCGGACCTGGTGGGCATCGACGACGCCGCCGCCATCCGCGAGGTGGCCGACCATCTGCTGTCCCTGGGGCACCGGCGGATCGGCGTGATCTGCATGCGACTGGGCCGGGCAAGGCTGGACGGGCCGGTGTCGATCGACCGACAGGAGTCCGCGCACTATCACGTGCAGCGCAACCGGCTCGCCGGTTTGCGGGCGGCGTTCACCGGGGCGGGTGTGGCGTGGGACCGCATCCCGGTGGTCGAGCGTTTCGAGCACTCCGTGGACGCGGGTGCGTCCGCGGCGGCGGAGGTCCTTACCCTCGACCCGGGGATCACCGCGCTCATCGCGACGTCGGACGTGCTGGCGCTCGGCGCCATCCAGGAACTGACCCGCCGCCGGCAACGGGTGCCCGAGGACGTGTCGGTGACCGGGTTCGACGGCATCCGGCAGGCGATCGACGCGCAGCTGACCACGGTGGTACAGCCCGTGGTGGACAAGGGCCGGCAGGCCGGCCGGATGCTGCTCAATCCCGAGCGCAAGACGCAGGGCCGCAGGGTGATGCTGGAGACGACGTTCCTTCCCGGACGGACGACGGCGCCGCCTCGGGTCTGATCGGTCGCTCATCTCGGTGGCCCGACGCGCCGTGAGCGGGCAGTCTGCAGGGGTGAAGGACGCAACTCGCGCGGACGACCTGACCATCCGGGACGCCGGTCCGGACGATGTGCCGCAGATCCGCGAGCTGGCCGTGTCGAATCGGATGTTCGCCGCGGACGAGCTGGACGGGATCGACGAGGCGCTGCAGGGCTACCTGGGCGGGACCGCCGCGGGCCATCGCTGGCTGGTCGCAGTCCGGCCGGATGGCTGGGTCGGCGGCGCTGCCTACTTCGCGCCGGAGCCGTTCGCCGACCGGGTGTGGAACCTGTACTTCCTGGCCGTCGACCCGGGCACCCACCGGCTGGGCATCGGCCGGCGCCTGGTCGCCGCGGTGGAGAGGGTTCTTCGCGACGCCCGGGAGCGCTCCGCGCGGGTGCTGATCGTCGAGACCTCCGGCACGCCGGCCTACAGCGCTGCCCGCGCCCTGTACGAGGCGGCGGGGTTCGACTGGGAGGCGCGGATCCGCGAGTTCTACGGCCCGGGTGACGACAAGATCGTCTTCTGGAAGTCGCTGCTGACCTGAGCACGGCCCCGTTCTTCGCGATCTGCCCTGAGGCTGTGTTCCCTTTGCCGGCACATTCCTGTCGATATCCGCCGCATCGTTCGTATGGGAGGTGAGCGCCGGCGACGGACCGGCGGGAACGAACGAGGAGGTGGCGGATTGGGCCGGATCAGGGTTGTCCACAACGTGACACTGGACGGGGTCGACCAGGCGCCGGGTCGCGCCGACGAGGACACCCGGGGCGGTTTTGCGCACGGTGGCTGGGCGGTCCCGTACAGCCATGACGCGATGGGCCGCGTCATGGCCGGTGGTACGGGCACGGACGGCGCGCTCTTGTTGGGGCGCCGGACGTTCGAGGATCTCGCCGGTTTCTGGCCGCGGCAGCCGGCGAATCCGTTCACCGAGGTTCTCAACCGGACGCCGAAGCACGTGGCGTCCCGAACCTTGCGCGAACCATTGGGCTGGCTGAACTCCTTCCTGCTGACCAGCCCGGTGCCGGATGCAGTCCGACGGCTCAAGAGCCAGGTGCCGGGCGGCCTGGTGGTGCTCGGCAGTGGCGAACTGGTCCGCTGCCTGGCCGCCGCCGGGCTGGTGGACGAATATGTGCTGTTGATCCATCCGCTGGTCTTGGGTGTGGGCCGTCGGTTGTTCGAGCCCGGCACGACACCGGCCGCGTTGCGGGTCGTCGACACCACCACGACCAGCACCGGTGTCGTGATCGTCACCCTGCGACCCACCGGCGGCCCCGTTGGATTTGAGTCCGTGAAAACCCAGGAGGTGCCCCGTGAAGCAGTATCTGCTGAGCATTGAGCAACCCGATGGCCCGCCGCCGGAGGGCCTCGACTTCGGGCAGGTGATCGCGAACGTCGAGCGGTTCAACGCCGATCTCAAGGCGGATGGCGGCTGGGTCTTCGGCGGCGGGCTGCACCCGGCGAGCGCTGCGACGGTGGTGCGATCCGCGGGCGCCTCCCCGCTGTTCACCGATGGCCCGTACACGGAAGGCAAGGAGCACGTCGGCGGAATCGTCATCCTGGCTTCCCCTGACCTCGACCGGGCCCTGCACTGGGCCGGTCGGCTCGCCGAGGCAACGACCCTCCCGGTGGAGGTGCGGCCGTTCCAGGATGACGCCGGCTGATCGCGGTGAGTGATCGCGATGCGGTGGTTGCTGTGCGGGAGCGGATGACTGGAGTGGTCGATCCCTTGAGGATTGGGGCTGCCGCGACTACCACACACATGGAGCGCGTTTTTCGCGCCGAGTACGGCCGTGCGGTCGCCGTTCTGGTGCGGGTGCTCGGCGACATCGACCTCGCCGAGGAGGCCGTGCAGGACGCCTTCACCGCCGCGATCGAGCGCTGGCCGGGCAGTGGGATCCCACCAAGCCCGGCCGGCTGGATCATCACGACGGCCCGGAATCGAGCGATCGACCGGCTCCGCCGCGAATCATCCCGCGACGACCGGCAGGTGCAGGCGGTGCGGTTGATGGCCGTCGACGAGCAGTCCATGGCGGTCGAGCCCGGGGAGGACGCGGTGCCGGACGACCGGCTGCGGCTCATCTTCACCTGCTGCCATCCGTCCCTCGCGGTGCAGGCCCAGGTGGCGTTGACGCTCCGATTGCTGGGCGGCCTGTCGACCGGCGAGATCGCCAGAGCCTTCATGGTTCCGGAGCCCACGATGGCGCAGCGACTGGTGCGGGCGAAGGGCAAGATCCGCGATGCGGGCATCCCGTACCGGGTGCCGACCGAGGCGGAGTTGCCCGACCGGCTGCCCGCGGTGCTGGCCGTGGTCTACCTCATCTTCACCGAGGGCTACACCGCCGGCAGCGGGACCGATCTGATCAGGGCCGACCTGTGCACCGAGGCGATCCGGTTGGGCCGGTTGCTGGCGGCGCTGATGCCGGACGACATGGAGGTGCTCGGCCTGCTGGCGCTCATGCTGCTCATCGACGGCCGCCGCGCCGCACGTATCGGACCGGCCGGCGACATGATCCGGTTGCCCGACCAGGACAGGAGTCTCTGGGATGCCGCGGCCATCGCGCAGGGACTTGACCTGGTGCGACACTGCCTGCACCGCAACATGCCCGGGCCATATCAGATCCAGGCCGCGATCAACGCCGTGCACAGCGATGCGGTCGATGCGGCGGCCACGGACTGGCGCCAGATCATCGCGCTGTACGACCAACTGTTGGTGCTGCAGCCGGCACCGTTGGTGAGCTTGCACCGGGCGGTGGCCGTCGCGGAGGTCGATGGGCCGTTGCCTGCGCTACGGATCGTGGACCGCCTCGACCTGCCGCAGCACCACATCTTCCATGCGGTGCGCGCCGACCTCCTGGCTCGGCTGGGCCGGGCCGACGAGGCAGCCCAGGCCTACCGGCGGGCGATCGATCTCAGCGGCAATGAGGTCGAGAGGCGTTATCTGCAGGGGCGTCTCACCGTTCTGCGTGGGTGATGGGGTTGTCGTCACCGGCGCGCCCGCGGGGCGGGTTGGTGTCCCGTTGCCCGTTTCCGGGCGCGGGACGGGAGAATCCCGACATGACGGAAGCGCCGATCACCTCACCGCAGTCGATCAACGAACCTGCCCGGTACGGGCTACCCCGCGGCCTCCTCGTGATCCTCGGGGTGGCCGCCGGTGTGGTGGTCGTCGCCGGGATGCGCGCCGTTCCGCAGATCATCGGCCCGGTGTTCACCGCGGTGGTTTTGATCATCACCGTCGACCCGGTGCGCACGTCCCTGCTGAAACGGGGTGCGCCGCGGTGGCTGGCATCGACGGCCGCCTTCCTCAGCGTGGTCGCGATCGTGGTGGGCCTCTTCGCCGCCACGATCCTGGGCATCGTGCAGCTGGCGACACTGCTGCCGCAGTACTCCGAGGAGATCCAGCAGCAGCTCAGCGGCATCGAGAGTTGGCTCGCCGGAATGGGTGTGACGTCGGCGGACATCCAGTCGGCGTTGAGTGGGGTCAGCGCGAGCACGATCGCGTCGTTCGCGCAGACGTTGCTCGGGAGCATCACCGGTGTGGTGTCGTCGGTGTTGCTGGCGCTGGTGGTCTGCATCTTCCTGACGGTCGACGGCATGGTGTTCGGCGAACGGATGGCGAAGGTCCGCGCCGGTCGCGAAGCCGTGCTGGATGCCCTCGGGGTGTTCGCCAGGGGCACACGCAAGTACTTCGGAGTCGCCACCGTCTTCGGCGGCATCGTCGCGATCCTGGACTGGGCGGCGCTCCTGCTGCTCGGCGTGCCCGCCGCGGGTCTGTGGGCGCTGCTGGCGTTCGTCACCAATTACATTCCCAACATCGGGTTCATCATCGGGCTGATCCCGCCCGCGCTGCTGGCGCTGGTGACCGGCGGGCCGGGATTGATGATCGCCGTGATCGTGACCTACTGTGCGCTGAATTTCGTCATCCAATCCGTGCTGCAGCCGAAATTCGTCGGTGACGCCGTCGGGCTGACCACCACGGTCAGCTTTCTGTCGCTGATCGTCTGGACGTACATCCTGGGACCCATCGGCGCGATCATGGCCATCCCGGCGAGCCTGCTGTTCAAGGCTCTGCTGATCGACGTGGATCCGCGGGCGCAATGGCTGGAGCTGTTCTTCGGCGACCGGCCCGTGTTCACCTCCCGGCGATCCAAACGCGCTGCGCGCAAGCCGGTCTCGCCGGCGGATTCGGTCGATGAGGCGGGTTCGAGTGCCGATCCCGACAAGCATTCCGACGCTGTCCATGGAACGGTGACCGGATGATCGACCACATCAGTATCCAGACCGACCACTACGACGATGCGGTTGCCTGGTACGACGCGACGCTCGCGGTCCTGGGTTATGGCCGGGTCATGGAATTCGGCGGATTCATGGCCGGATACGGGCCGTCGGAGAGCAAACCGTATTTCTGGCTCGGCCGGGCCACCGACGAAGGCGGGCGGCAGAGCCACCTCGCCTTCACCGCCGAGGACCGCGGCGCCGTCCACGCTTTCCATGAGGCGGCCGTCGCCCGCGGATCCGAGGTGCTGCACGAACCGCGGCTCTGGCCGGAATATCACCCGACGTACTACGCCGTCTTCGTGCGGGACCCGGACGGCAACAACGTCGAGGCGGTGTGCCACCGGCCGGAGTAGTTGCGGGGCGCAGGACCGATCGCCGGGCGGTCATCAGTCGCCGGCCGTGCCATCAGTCGGCCGCGCAACCGGGCGCCGGCCTGCAGACCATCGTCGGCCGTGCAACCAACAGAGCCGCGCTCTCCGTCCTTCCTGCAACAGCCACCCGCAGGAGGACACATGAGAAGGTCAACGCTCGTCGTCGGTGTCACCTTTGCCGCCGCACTCGCCCTGTCTGCATGCTCCTCGGCCGGCGGCTCCGCCGCCGACTCGGCGTCCTCGGTGCCGTCTGTTGCGGTCGGGTCCCTGCCGGCCCGGTCGGGGCCGGTCGGGTCCGCGGTGTCGGTCGGGTCCGCGGTGTCGGCGCCCGGTGAGTCCGTGCCGGTCGGGGCAGCGCCCGGTGCCGTGGCCGAGATCGACAGAGCCCAGGCGGCCGCAGGCATGGTTGCGTCCGCCCCGGAGGCTGCCGGCACCGCGGCCGCGGATCGCAACACGATCACTGCGCAGGGGGTCGGAAAGGTCACCGGCACACCCGATGTCATGACCATCTCGCTGGGTGTGGAGACACGGGCCGCGTCCGCGAAGCAGGCGCTGGACGAGAACAACAGGATCACCGGCGAGGTGATCACCGTCCTGAAGGACAGCGGTGTGGAGCCGGCGGACCTGCAGACCAGTCAGCTCTCGGTCAATCCGAGCTACGGCGACAACAACACCATCACCGGGTACCAGGTCACCAACAGCGTGACCGCCAGCTTGCGCGACATCGCAAGCGCCGGAACGGTGATCGACGCGGTGGGGCAGAAGGCCGGCAATGCTGCACGCGTCCAGCAACTCAGCTTCTCCATCGACGACGACAGCGCCCTGCGTGCCGCCGCCCGCACCGACGCGGTCAAGCAGGCACAAGCCCAGGCCAAACAGCTCGCCGACGCGGCCGGTGTGAAGCTCGGTGCAATCCACTCGATTGTCGAGTCGTCGGGATCCTTCCCGGCGCCGGTGTACGCCGCCGCGGACGCCGCCGGAACTGCGGCCGCCTCCGTGCCGATCGAGCCGGGCAGCCAGCAACTCAGTGTGGTGGTGCAGGTGGTGTACGACATCGCGCAGTGAGGTGAGACGGTCGAGCCCGGTGACGCCTGACTGGTGGACCGCTGCCATTACCCGATGTGCGCGCGTCCAGTCGTCACGCGGGCACCCACGCCAGCCTCTGACTGCCGACGCGAGGACGCCCCGCCCTCGGCGGAGGGCGGGGCTTATCCCGGGACGCAAGGGGTCTGCGGCGTACAGATCCGTGCGTCTCCTCTCTATCGATACCCGGGTGCCCTCCGCCGAAACACGAAGCGCCGCAACGACCGACATTTCACCCCTAGGGGTGGTGGCTTCAGTCAGGCGCTTCTCGGCGACCTGTCCAGCGGGCTCAACCGTCGAGCCACCGGACCGGTCGGGTTGGCCTGTGAGGAACAGGTACCAGTACGAGGTCGCTACGAACACCACCGCGCCGATGAGGTTGCCTGCGCCGGCCAGCAGCCAGTTGACGGCCGCGTCACCCCACCCCGGGTTCGGGTCACCGGCGAAGATGGCAGCCGGAAGAAAGACCACATGTTGGCGACAACGTGGGTCGAAGCCCATCGCGACGACAGCCATGATCGGGAAGAAGATCGTCAGGATCTTCCCGGACACCGACGTCGCGGCCAGGGACATCCACCCAGCACCAGGCCAAGCGTGAAGGCGATGCAGGTGAACAGCGTCGGCAGCGTGCCTCAGGTCGCCGCTTGAGGCCGGAGGGCACCGAGATCGCGCCACGCACTCCGAACGCGATGTATGCGCCCGCGAGAAATGAACTGATGAGCACCTTGTCCCAGGTGCGGCGGGTCTTCTTGACGCCGACGTCGGTCGCGACCTGCGCCATTTCCTGGGTCCCGTGCGGCCATCGGCGCCTCCTGGGCAGGTCTCCGGTGGGTGGATGCACCCCCGCAGAACCGGCTCACGTGCCGCGGTGCTGGTGTTTGCTCGCGGGTTCTGCAGCGAAATGCTGCGGCACAGCCGCTTGGGGTTGGCACAGGATCGGCTCCGTCAGCGCTGGCTTTCGGCGAACGACCACGGAGGCGATCAACCTGTGCGGCACTCATCCAACCTTGGCTGGAACACCGGGTCGACGGCCGCCGACCACTCCGCCGCATGACGGACGTCCCACTCCATCCACGAGTTCCTCTGGCCAAAGGTGGTGCCTGTTGCTATGATTAGAACATACGTTCGATGACCCTACCAAGGAAGGCGGTGATCCCGGTGGGCATACAGCCGTCATCAGCCGCGTCCCCCGAACCGGCGACGCCGTGGTCGGTGCTGGCGGCTGGGCCGGCGAACGTGGACTCGCTGACGGCGTTGGCGACCGTGGACCCTGCCGCCCTGGCGGGGCCGGCGTTGGTGGACGCGATCGTGGCGGCGGAGAAGGCACTGTCATTGCTGTCCGGGGTGCAGATGCGGTTGCAGGCGGCGTTGGCGGTGCCGTTCGTGGCCGGTGACCCGACGCGGTTGGCCGCCCGGCTGGCCCGCAAGCACTGCGCCACCGGGGACGAGAACCCGGCGAACGTCGAGTTGTTCGTCCCGGAGGCGGCGGTGTCCCTGGCCGCCTCGGAGATCGCCGCGGCGCTGCGGATCGCGCCGGTCACCGCCGGGATCCGGGTCCGGGACGCCGAGACGATGACCACCGTGCTCGCCCCCACCCTGACCGGCCTGGAGGACGGGGTGCTGGACCGCGGCAAGGCCAGGGTGATCGCCGAGCACTGCGCACCGCTGACCGCCGAACACACCGGAACCGTCCAACAGCTGGTGCTGGACCGGGCGGGGGCCTTGTCGACCAGTGAGCTGCGGGAGGTCACCGGGCAGGCGGTGATCACCGTCGACCCGGACGGGGCGGCCGACCGGCACGAGCAGGCCGCGGCAGCGCGGGCGTTGATGCTCTCGGCGTTGCCGGACGCGATGGCCAGCCTGCGGGCGGTGCTGCCCGCGGACGGAGCGGTGAAGATCTTCCAGCTCAGCGACCTTTTGGCCACCGGCACCGCCGGCGCACCCGGCGACCACCGGGGCATCGCGGCCCGCCGGGTCGACGCCTGGGTCGACATCGCCGAACAACTCCTCACCCACGGGCACCTGGATGTCACCGGGTACCTCGGCCGGCCCCTGCCCGACCACGGCCAACCACCGCCCCGACGGCCCCGGGAACCCGCAAACCCCGGCCCGGGCGTCGACAACGACACCACCGAAACCCGCTGCCCCGCCGGCGGTGCCACCACTGACAAAGACGCCGGCA
>JAESFR010000084.1_pt1 | contig 142659 bp, 123 predicted proteins | sample 9266191 | NCBI WGS metagenome assembly JAESFR01 (sample SAMN14503063, study PRJNA617104) | algae metagenome | isolation source: Pleurocapsa minor HA4230-MV1 and co-occurring heterotrophs from cement on... | place: USA: Nuuanu Pali Lookout, Hawaii | collected 2009-07-20 | reverse complement strand
TCACCGTCACCGCTCGGGCCAGAAGTTCCTGATCGACACGACGAACACGGGGTGGGGACTTTCAGTTGGCCACCAGTGGGGACCTCGACCTGGCCACCAGTGGGTACTTTTTCATGGCCACGGACAATCAGGGCAGTCAGCAAGGCCTCACTGTGAAATTTCGAGTAAGGGCACAGGATTGTCCGCAATGCGTCCGCCAGGACCGAGCTCGCTTCTTTCCACGGCAACTGATCCAACTAAGCCAGCGCTTCCGGTCCGAAGCCCCATCGTCGTCCCCCTGGGCCCCACATATCCGTGCTGGTGAAACCCCAACAGGGTGTACGTGTCGCTCAGATCAGCGAGGCTCTTCCCGGTCAGTGTCTCTAGTTCGGACGCAGAGACGACTACGACACCAGTTAGCGCGGACTCCTCGCTCCGAGTCGACTCGATCGCGTAGCCACTTCGATTTGACCGATGTTCAACGTGAACAACCGTTTTCGACCTGCCCCCGCGTTGGTACGCGGCCTACACGTCAACCCCCAGTTCAGCACCACATCCGCGCGATAGTCGGGTAGCGCTACATCGATCAAAGCTGCCCAGAGCAACCCGACCTCACCGCTTCCATCTGCACTCTGGAACGCCCGTACCTTCTCTGACGCAAATTCCGAATCAGCCGGCGCAATGCTGGGGTCAGAGAGCAAGCGCAAGGTCGGTTCCGGTTTCTCGGTACCGGCAGACTCGGGAGCAGCAGGAATCGAACACAGCCACCGCAGCCCCTGCAAGGTGCGGGTTGTATGACGACTTGTAGCCCGATTGCCTCTTCCGCATGACTGCCATCGCGCGGCTTCCTGCAGCCAGCGCAACGCCGGGGATGCGGAACGCCTCGACGATATAGTCGATGTCGTCTACGGTAACTGTTCGCTCGAAAGCACCGGCGGACTTGTGCCTTATCGGCCCTGCCCTTACGTGCTTCGAGAGTTTCCTCCATAGTTTGGGGAGACAAAAACGACGAGGCTTGGGTAAGTACGTTCCGTCGACGAAAAAACAGAGTTGGAGCCTTCCGGTTTTCGGATCCTCCCAGATGAAGAACGTTTCGAGCATGCCCATCGAAACACGCAGTATGAGCGTCTTGGACGGTCCGGGGAAACAACTGACAGTCCAGAATGTCCCTTCTGTTCTCGATGGAAATGGTACGCACGCATCGAGATACGTGCCCAGGGCACGGACGATGTCCGCGCAACGAGGATGCGCCTGCAACCTCGCGTACGTGCCAGCGTGGGCTGCCAGCTGTGAATCCGAGTATTCGACGCCTACCGATACGTCCTGCCGGTTGATAGCTAATGGGTTCTTCGACCACTCAGCCTGCTCGTCAGGTGACACCACCGCGTCGAGGGTGCTGTGGCCGACTATGGCAGATGCACGTTCACGGTTGCGCAGTGTGAGCCCCGCTACTCCCGCCGAGTGAACCAACGCCCGATCGACGCAGCGCAGCTCGATCGAGGTTCCACTTATGGGGCGGACACGAAACGACGAGATGTCAGGATGGTTGAGGGCATGCTGCTTCATTCTGGCCTTAATGTCGATAGATATGCCCACAAAGGCTTGTCCGTCAGCAAATTCCAACGGATAGAGACCGCAAGTGTTGGCTGCAATCTGGCCGAGACCATCCTCCCCGGAAAGCGTCGTCGAACTGTATTGGTTCTGTTTGGCCCATAAACCGACGGACGCTGATTCCTTGACCGACCCTCGATCGAACTCCTTAGGTTTTCATGCGATGCGAGACGGGGATGGCAGCCGAATCACCGGTTAGATTCGTACGCTGTCGACGCGATGGCTGGCAGGACGTCGAGACCGGATGGCGGTTGCGCCTGACTCCACCACCTTCGTGGTCTACGAGACGGTGCCCCGCTTCACCTGCTCATTCAAATGACCGAACGGCCCTATGCTGTGCCGAAAAACGTAGACGACATAGCCTGACCGTTCTGCGGAAACAATGTACCTGTACCGATGAATTAGCCCGGGCTCCGTACCCGTGGGGCGGATCTTGCCAGTCAGGTAGGCGACAGTGAAAACAATCCGCGGCCCGGCTATGCCAGGCCACGCCGCAACATCGACGGCACGACGGAAACCAGCCCGGCGTGACCGACAGTGCGTCCGGTTATATGGGCGAATGGACACCCGCGATAGTCACACGGCTCATGATCTGTCAAAGATTGCCGCCGCTGAACCGGAGACTATTCAGGAGCATGGCGTGATCCGCGACCTGAGGCAACTGATTCGCCCGACTCCCACCATAGACATCGCGCCCCCAATCCGCGAGATCGATCACGCACATTTGTCAAGACGCAGGCCGTAAGGGGTGGTTGACTGCCGAACCCGCCCGCGTCCCGGGGATCGCTAGCTTATCTGACAGGCGAGGTCTAACGAAATTGTCCGATCATCCCCGCAGCTCGCTTCTGGAAGACGTTGTCATGATTGAAGAGGGCATGCTCGGTTCTGCCACAGACACGCCCCGGGCGCAATGTTCAACCTTCAAAAGTGCCCACTTCAGATTTTGAAGAGGTCCAGCGCTTCCTTGGCCAAGACTGCAGTCCGTTCTTCGATCTCAGTTTCCGTCCAACATTCGGCATCAACAACCCCGGAGTTAAGGCTCAACCCATTCCGGAAGCCGATAAATCTTCCGTGACTATCAGTGCGCTCTTTCTTGTACTTGAAAGACCGATTTCCAAGGTTGCTATTAAAACCGGTAATCGTCAAATTTCCTAACATGTGGACAACGCGCTGCTGAACATCCAAAGCAATATCGCGACCTCCTCCGAGCATCTCGACCCATTCATCGGGCATGTTTGAGCCTTGAGGAAGTATATGCTCTATGGTCCAGGTATAATGCCCGCTTTCGCGTATCCATAAGTCACGACGGGTTTCTTTTGTAAACTCCCGCTCCGCAAGCGAGACTAGTACAAACCGCGCGACATCTGCATTTTCTTCATAGATTGATCCGGTTAACTTTTCGAGGAAGCGTTCGTCGGATGCCGAGACATTGCGCAGTAGATCTCGAACTGCAGTTCCGATGACATCGCCCCTTAATGGAGATATCGTATCAATCAGGTCCATAAATAAAGACTGCATAGCGTAGGTTTGAGGCGTCCCCGTCAAGTTACGTCGGACGAAGAAGCTTGCCAGCAACCGCGTAATTGATGTCAGTTTTCGTTCATCCAGTTCGAGATCGACGCAGCGCAGCATCAAGAACAGAAGCAAGATATGAGAGGGCGCGCCTTGAGCTCGCGCTAAATCGCGGAGTGCGTTGTCTAAATCAGTCCGAGAATCTTCATCGTCTAAATTACCAATAATACGCTTATAGACCTCACCTGCTACTGAAATCTTATCCAGAAAGACCGGAAGCTCTGCGCTTATAAGCGTTTCGTAGATTCGAATTAGGTTCGTGCGAGTTGCGATGGGCGCTTTGGAAACCGGTGGTAGAGATTTCTTAAACGCGTTGTAGTACTGCCTGAAAAATCGCTCCTGATTTTTGTAGTCATCACCCAGATCGCTGAGCAAATCGTTCCACCGCTCGAAAATTTTGTCGCTTTCGCGGTCCTTGTTACCGTCATAGGATGCAAGCAAATTATTTTTGATTAGATCAATCGGCGTTAACGGCATACCGCGATTGTTCAACGACTCAAAGAGCACGAACGCATCCGAATGACTTACAACCTCAAGCTTGACAAGGGTTGCATTCTTAACCCGGCCCAGCATGTCGAGCGCGACAGAAACCACATCCTGACCAGTCTCGTCAGCACGAGCTTCAATTCTGTTAACGAAATGGATGTACGATCGCATAATTCTTCTATTTCCCAGATTGCGGACCTTGGGTTTTTCAATGTCGATCTGCGCGCGCGCGAGCACATTAATATAGTCTTCGTAGTTAGAGTTTTGCTTCTGAGGACGGATGCGCGAACGGCCTGGACGTCGTAGTACAAGCTGCCTACGAAGATTATTCAGATCAGTAAGGTCATCTTCGTCAAGCTCACTGCGCCTGACTTCAAGAGTGCCATGGATCGCCGCCAGCAACAGCGACAATGTCGTCATTCGTTGCTGACCGTCAATCAGTTCCAGAATAGTCTCGTGGGTTGCGTTCTGCGTTTGATTGATACAGATAATAGTTCCCAGGAAATGTCCGCCATCACCACCAGCGTCCAGGAGGTCGTCGAACAAGTCATCCCATTGCGGTTTACTCCAGGAGTACTCACGCTGATAAGTAGGCACACGATACACAATCGCGTTTTCCGGACTCAGGAGTGTGTAAACAGGAACGTTGTCAACCGAGCTAATCATTACCTTTGTTCTCCCTTTGTTGCATTGACCATTGGCCCCACGTAGGCCGCATGGAGCTAATCAGTTTCACATCTAGTAGGCCGGTGTACGTAGTATGCATCTTCCTGTCGCTCCTATCTGTCTGTTGGTGCTCCAACACGATGACCGGCGCGAAGCAGTCCGAGTCGCTATTACGATTGAATGGAAATTCATCGATAATTTCGTGAGGTAGCGTCGTCCGGCAGAAGAGACCGACTTGCACATTGCCAGTCATCCACTCTCCAGCAGAATCGCAACCACGCCACACAGGTGCCGCACCTCGTCCACTGTCGGTGCCAACTCATACGCATGGTGGTGGCAGGCATTGCTCAGCCTGTTCCACGCCACCGACGCGGCGTCCGCGCGTTCCGTGGTGTCCAACGACCTCAAGATCACCAACCGCGATCGCATGCTCGGTCGCTCGATGTCCACACCCAACGCCACACATCGCTCGACCACCAACTCCTCCAACGCCTGGCGAGCGAGGAACGCAGCCAGACGCGCCGAACCGCCTGCAGCACCGTGACTTCCGTCGAGCAGCAGTTCGGCATTTCTCAGCGCTACTGCCGGTGACGTCGCAGTAGTCATTCGGCGAGGATCCCGTCGACCATCTTCTTCAGGTCGTTCACCACTTCCCACGTGATCGGTCGATCGGCACCGTTATGAGTACCGGCATTCGCGATATGGAGCGTCGGGAAGCGTTCGGTGCGAAAGCCCAGCCACTGCGATAGGTCGCGTTCGGAATCCTGGTGTACAGCCAGGGCAATCTTGTTGCGCGTCTTGTGCACTGACGACCACCGCTCTTCGGTCACCATCCGCGACTCCCCCGCCCGGTGTTGCTGTGCGTAGAACACCTGCTGCGCGGCCGATTCCAGAGCCAACCGGAACAAGCCCGGCGCAACTCGCCGCTTGACGTCCTCGGGCACATTCTCGTCCAACACCAATGCCCGCACATCGTTGAAATACCGGGTCGCTTGATTCTGCGTCTCGGAAACACTGATGTTGGAACCTGGTTCGCGCATCACCTCGACGAGCCGAGCGTCGACTGCGAGTTGCCTGATCGCAGTGGCCAATCGGTCGTCGTGCGAGAACACGATGACCTGCCTGGTCTTCGCGAGCGTCGACAGCACCTTGATGAAGCCGTCGATCTTCGCGGGGTCCATCGCCTGGATCGGGTCGTCCAGCACGATGAATCGGAACGGACTGTTCGGCGTCGTCGCTCTCGGTATGAACAGTGCCAATGCCAACGCATGCAGCTCGCCCTGACTCATCACCGACAGTGCCTCGGACTCCACGCCGTCGACCGAGCCGGTCATCACCACTCGCCTGCTGGTGTTGTGGCCCACCAAGTTGATAGCACCGATGTCGACATTGCTTTCCTGACGCAACTCCGCCCAAATGTCGCGCGCCTGCTCGGCAATCGGAGCAAGCCGCTGATCCCTCAATTGCTTCGCATGCGAGGCAATCCACTTCTTGGCCTCGTCGACGTTCTTGACGGCCTCATCTTCCTCTCGCGCCGCTGATTCGAGCGTGGCCCACGCGGCCAGACGTCCAGCAATCGGTGCCCAGGTGTCTTCGCGCTGAGCCGCCGCGTCCTTGGCCTCGGTGCGCAGCGACTCAGCAGACTCGATAACAGCGGGCATTGTCGTAGCCAAGTGGTCCGCCACACCGGAAGAACTCGACGGTTGCTGTCGCGCCGCGGCGACGGACTTCCGATACTCGGAAAAGGACTGCAGGTCGACGCCCTCTACCGCGGTGGCGTCGGCGATTTCGTTCCCCAGTTCGACTGCGGCGCGTTGCGCTTGGTCGAGTCGGCGGCGGCTCTGCTTGTAGGTGGCCAGTTTCTGGCTCTGCTCGGCAAGCTGCGCCCGCGAGTGCTCGGCCCACGCACCGTCGAGCGTCCCCGTCGCGCAGACCGGGCACTCGATAGTGCCCGTCTCACTGTGCAGTCGCAATGCCGCATCGAGCAGATCGTTGCGCTGCTCCACCGCCGACAGAGCCTCATCAGCGGAATCCGCGGTATCGGCCGCGGCTGCCCGAAGCTCCGCCACCACCTCGTCGACACGCTGCTGCGTCGGGGCGGTCAACGCTGCGAGCCGCTTCAAACCGATGAGCGCAGGCGATGCCGATGCGTCGGCTCCGGTGGCGAGCGCCAGTACCGCGTCGAGATCCGCAACCCGCTTCTTGACCAGGGCTGCAGCAGTTTTCACGCGATCGTCCGACGCATCCGACAACGAGGTCTTGAGCTGGCGCAGGCTCTCCGCTGCCCGTTGCCGGGGCCCCTTGATCTCCTTGAGTACCGCTGCCAGTCGCTTCTCAGCATCGGTGATCTCGTCGAGTCCGAGGAGTTTGGCCAGGGCGTCGTGCAAGGTGGACGGCGTCGCGTCGAACAGTCCGCCGATTTCGTCGTAGGACAGGATCGGGCGATGAAGTTCGACGGCAGACTTCCACCCAAGTGCATGGGTACCGGTGCTGCGCTTGTGCTTTCCTACCTGAGTCCAGGTGGAGCATCCCTTCAGCGCGGCATCGGAGGTCCAGTCGACACCAACTACCGTCGGTTCGGAGCCTTCGATCGTGAGCCCTACCCGCACCTCACATGGATCTCCCTGATGCAGATTGCGCCAGGTGTCGGCCCACAGCTTGGCCTTGTTCTCCCAGCGGTAACTCGAACCGGTGATCGCGAATTCGAGGGCCTCGGCAAAGCTCGACTTTCCCGATCCGTTGCGGCCACTGACGATCGTGATGCCTGGCGCGGGGTGTAGCTCCAGCGCTGCCTTGGGCCCGATGCCGCGGAATCCCGCGACCGTGATCGAGGTCAGAAATGCACCGACCGGCTCTTCGACGAGCTGGCTACTCGACGGCTCCGGAACGTGCGGGGTCGAGATGCCGTCGAGAAGCTCCTGTAGTGCTGTCGGCCCTTCGAGCGCTGCCAGTACGTAGTACTTGGCCTCGTCGGACAGTTCATTGTCCGCGTCGATGGCTTCGATCACCACGTCGACGAGTGGCCTGTCGACTGCATTGTCGGCAACGGTCACCGGCACTCCCCTGTTCGTTCTGATCGCTAATCAGACCCCACAGTTCCATATGGGACCGACAGTTCGCAGGGACATCGAAAACGCCGCCGAGTGTGTCGGTACCCGATGCTTCGATGGCGGTATGTCACGACTCGACGAGGGGTTCCCGCCACCCACGGCCTGTGTGCAGTGGTGTCAGCACCGCAGCTACGACTTACATGTCCTCGACGACGGTGTGGAGGTGGACCTGAATTGGTGGAACGGCCACCTCGACCGGGCAGGTCATGATCTCCGACTGCGCGGCCGCAACCTCGACGGAGAAATCGTCGAGCACGGCGGTGCCACGGTGCAGCGCAACGATCTTCGGATCGGCACCGATCTGGCTGTAGCCGAACACGATTCGCTCGGCCTGCTGTTTCTCTGCGCAGCGTGGCAGGGTAGTCACCGGCACCGCAGAGCGATGCGCCGATTCCCGGACGTCATGAACCCGCACCTCAGCCGTCCCGACGAGAACCCCGTCGCCAAGACCCTTACCGTGCTCGACAGCTGCGTACGCAACCGCGCAGTGCCCGACCACCCGAACTCGACCTGGTCCGGATGGCCCGATGCCCCCGGCGTCGGCATGTCGTTAATGGCCACGTTCCTGTGGGCCGTGAAGGCGTCGGTCTACGGCGGGCCGGCGCAGCACATCGACCAGTACGGAGTCTCGACCCTCATCCACGAAGGGTGGCTCGAAGACCCATCGGTCACCGGCTTCACTCGACGCCGCTACGACCGCTACGTCGAACTCATCACCGCATGGGCCACCGATATCGGTTCCAGCCCCGAACTCGTCGAAATGTGGCTCGTACAGCGCTGGAGCGCCCGACTGAATGAAGCACGTCACGGGCGATACACCGCACCAACGTTGTTCTGAACGACCGAGCCAACCGCTCTGTCGAGCCGACGTCGCTGTCGTGACAATTTCCTGCGGCTAAATCGGCTGCACGGGTAACCTGCCGAAAAGCCGGTCACAGGAAAGCGAGACGTGAGATGGAGCCTCCTCCAGGGTCAGGATCGTTCAACTCCGAGACCGGCCGCCACGAGTATGACGGTTGCTACTGGGATGGGAAGATGTGGCGACTAATCGTCGAGAAGCAACCTAGCTCGCGGAAGTGGCCATTGACGTTGCCGCAGTCCGCAATTGCAGGAGCAGCGATGGCAGTCGTGTTTTTCTTAGGCGTGGCGGTCGGTGGCGCAGGTGAGAGCGAGAGTGGCGTGCGCGCTGCTCAAACCACCACTCGGACACTCCCACCATCCCCGACAGGCGCACCAGACCGGGGTGGGCCCGGACAGCCCAGCGATACTGCTACCACGTCACCGTCACGAACTACTACCAGCACGACGAATCCAAATGCTGCTGCGATCGAGGCCAGTCGGGTGGCGATGGAGTCTCGGCAGGCTTCCGTCGACGCACAAGCAACCAGATTGGATCGTCAGACCTACGCCGCGATCGGCGAACGCGAATATGCCATGCTGGCCCGCAACCCTGACGCGGAGAAAGGAAGGCGGTTTGTCCTGTACGGATATATAACTCAGTTCGACTCTGTCACCGGAAGTTCGATGTTTCGTGCGAACACCTCAGCCGTCGGCGGTACCCAGTGGTATGACTTCGAACTCAACACGATAGTGAATTTCGATCCGACTATTGGGCAAGGCGTCGTCGAGAAGGACATAGTCATGCTATACGCAGAAATTGTGGGAAGTCAGACTTACACAACGACCTTGGGAGGGAACGAAACAGCACTGGTTCTCAAAGCAAACATAATCGAAGTCACAGGCTAGGGCTTCCAGATATTCGGCCGACCATCCGAACTCGACATGGTCTGGCTGGCCCGATGCGCCCGGCGTCGGAATGTCCCTGATGGCCACGTTCCTGTGGGCAGTGAAGGCCTCGGTCTACGGCGGCCCGGCACAACTGATCGACCAATATGGTGTCTCGACACTCATCCACGAAGGGTGGCTCGAAGACCCGTCCGTCACCGGATTCACCCGTCGTCGCTACGGCCGCTACGTCGAACTCATTGCCGCCTGGGCCACCGACATCGGCACCAGCCCCGAGCTCGTCGAAATGTGGCTCGTGCAGCGCTGGAGCGCCCGACTCAACGAAGCACGACACGGCCGTTACACCGCACCCACCCTGTTCTGAACGGCTCGAGTCTTTTCAAGGGGTTGCCGCGCCGCACATCGGCTTCTATGGTTATTCCGTAATTACGGAATAGCAGATTAGGAGAGCTCGATGCGACGCCGAACCTGGATCTCGACCACCTGCGCAGCCGTGCTGTTGGTGGGCGGATGTGCCACCGACACCGACGCAACTGCAGCGACCACCACAACCCCGACGCCGGAGAACTGCGCTCCCGTCACGTCCACCGACCTCGCCACCGAAGACGGGTGGATCGGACTGATCGATCAAGCACCCGACACCGTCAGCCTCGTCATCGACGACGGCCGCGGCCGAACCGTCGAACACCGGGCCGACCAACAGCAGGTACTCGCATCCGCAATCAAGGTGGTGCCTCTCGCCGCGTACGCCCAGGCAGTCGCGAACGGCACCATCGACCCCAACGAGCAAGTGGCCCTCTCGGATTGGGAACGCTGGTACGTACCCGGTACCGACGCCAACGCTCATCCGAATGCCCTGACCCGGTTGGGCATTGCGAACGCCGGCACCAACGCAACCGACCCCAATGCCACGGTCCGCATCGACGACATGGTCTCGGCCATGATCCAGGAGAGCGACAACTCGGTTCCCGACTACCTCCGCTACCGACTCGGCGATCAAGCACTCGTCGACGCCGCAGCCGCAGGAGGGTGGGTGAACTTCGAGGCACCGAGCATGGTGGCCGACATGCTCTCGATCTTCGATCCTGAACTCGCCGATGCAGATACCTGGGAGACCGCTCAGAAGTGGGCATTCGACCCTCAGTTCCGGGCCCAGGCCGAGGCGTCCGCGCAAGTGCCGGCCTACGACGACCAGGTATCCAGGGTCGAGAGCAGTTTCCGCAGAGGTTCGGCCGAAGATTTGAACGGAATGTATCGCGCCTTCACGGATGGGACCTACGGCGCGGCATCCGACACCATTCTGCGTCAACTGGAATGGCAACCTGCCGGCGACAGCGTCCGCGGTATCGGCTTCAAAGGGGGCAGCCTCCCCGGTGTGCTTACCCAGGGATTCGAGCTGCGCCGCAACGACGGAACAGTCGCCACGGCAGTGTGGCTCACCGATGGTCTTTCTGCAGACAGATTCGCGCAAGCGTACGCAGGAGCCGGCGTACAGCAGCAACTCATCGTCGAGGCGATGCTCTCGCCCGAGGTTCTCGACCGGATAGCCTGCGTGGTGTGAGCACAGAGTTCGAGTCGAGACTGGCAGAGCTGGAAGCCCGCGTCGCCGAGCTCGAACGACGCGACGCTCCCGAGCAGCCCGAGGCCGCCCCGTCGACGGGCGGCATGGTCGCCTACCAAGGCGACGTGCATCTGCACGGCACTGTCCGCTGGGACATCGGTTACTCCCCCGACGCCATCGTGGAGTTACCAGTTCCATCGGCATCGGAAGTGCTTGCTGCCCTCGGACATCCGGTGCGGTTGCAGATCGTGCGAACACTGCTGCGCGGCCCGGCGAATGCTGCAGATCTCCTTGCAGCAGTGGGACTCGGCTCGTCCGGTCAGATCTATCACCACCTCAAGACGCTCAGTTCGGCGAACATCGTCGAGCAGCACGGCCGCGGCGACTATCGAATTGCCGCCAAACGAGTTGTGCCGCTCTTGGTTTCGATGCTCGCCGCCGCCGATATCGCAGGCGATCTGGGTACCTGACCGCCTACAACACCGCGCGTCAGGGTACGAACAACACTCCCAATCCGGGGATGAGGGCGTTCGACGCATCGGGATTCTCGCGGTCGTGGGTGACGGTCACGAAGACCGGACCTGCACCCGTCTGAGCCATCACCTCGGTCGGCAGGCGGTAGGCCTGCGGACCACCCTGATTGGCCGGCTGAGTCCGATCGATCTCGTCGTTCCAGTGCCGCAAGCCGGCGGAGCCCACCTCACCGGTGGACAGGTTGCGCCAGTTGACCGTCAGGTGCCGGTAAGCGAACTGGTAGTAGTACGGCCTGATGTCGGCGGCCGAGAAACGTACCTCACCAGGCTTCTCACCGACCACCGCGCGAATCGGAATGGTCTGAACAAGTCCGCCGGGAACGCCCGCAGGGACGAACTCCGGCCCGGTGACGACAGGTACTTGAAGTACCGACTCCTGCGGAGCAGCGGTTGCGGTTCCGGCACCTACGCCGAAGGCCAGGGGGACGCACAGCGCCAGGGCGGCGACTCCGCATCGGATCGATGTCCTCATCGAGTTTCCTTTCGGGTGGACAATCAGGGCACGTAGATCAGGCCTTTGCCCGGGATCAGCGTGTCGGCGTAGGGCTCGCCGTAGTAGTAATCGCGGTAGTGGGTCACCGTGATCTCGACCCACCCCCGGCCTGTAGGCAGCGCGACTTCGAGTGGTAGCTGCTCACCTTGCAGCGGTGGCAGGTCATTGGGCGGGCCCGGGTTGGGGTCTTCCTGCCAATGCCGCAGTCCCACGTTTCCGCGGAATCCGATGTCCCAGTTTCGCCAGCTCACACCGAGGCTCCGGTACGGGTACTGGTCCGCGTACGGCGCGATGTTCGCCGCCGACAGCAGCAGAACTCCAGGCTCGGTACCGACCGTGGCCTTCATCGGAATGGTCTGGAACAACCCGCCGGGCACGGCACCGGGTGCGATCTGGAAGCCGGTGACCACCGGAATCTGGAGCAGCGTGGTCTGCGGAGCTGCCACGGCCGTTCCCGTACCGATGCCGAGCATCAGGGGAACTACGAGTGCGACGGATACGACCTTTCGCCGCAATGTCTTTCGCATACAGCTCGCCTTTCGATGATGTCGCACAACGAGATACCGGATCGTTCGTGGCCTCGCACCACGAACTCCAGGTTGAACCTGAAACATCAAGTGGTTCTTGAGTCTTTACCGAACCCACCCTCGCAGTCACAGCGACAAAAGGACCACCCGTATACCGATTCGTGATGGGGTCGTGACACGACTGACGTTAACAGACCACTTGGCCCGTTCGATTCACTAATCAGAGGTGACGCACTCCGCAGCCACCGGTGAGGACCATCGAATGAGGCAAGTCCGAAACATCGTGGCCATGTGCGCGCTGATCGCCGCTACTGCCCTCGCATCCACCGCCTGCGGTGCCGACCAGCCGGCGAGCAACCCACCCACGCCTGCCACCAGCGCAGCGGCTGCTCCGTCGGCAAACGGGTCCACCGAATCCGACGGCGGAATCGCACAGGCTCCCGACATAGTCACCCCGGTACAAGCCGTACCCACCGCTGCGGACACACCAGCAGTACCGCCTGCCCCGAACCGCGACGACGTCAACGTCGATGCGCGCGACTACGAGCAGCCCGGCGGCCAGTACTTCTTCCAATCCCCCAGCGGAAACGTGTTCTGCGCATTCAATTCGTTCAACGCTCCCGGGACCATCGTGGGCTGCCAGGTCCGCTACTCGGTACCGGGCAACACCGGCCGAGAATGCGCGAACACGGCGAACAACACCTACGGGGTACAGATCACCCAAGACGGCACCGTCGAACAGATCTGCACCAACCAGGGCATCTTCGTCGGCGATCCGAACAACGGCGACACCCAGGTTCTCCAATACGGTCAGGTCATCGGAGTCACCGGCAATTTTTGTCGCTCCACCGAAGCGGGCATCACCTGCTACGACGGCGACCGAGGCTTCATGATCTCCCGCGACGTCAACATCGCGTTCTGATGAGGGAGCTCCGCGTGTTCCGCAGAACCGCCCTCCTCGCTGCCACCGCATCACTGACCGCTTTCGCACTGACGGCCTGTGGCGGCCAGGACACCCCGGCTGCCGCGCCGACCCAGAGCACCAGCGTCACCGCACAGATGCCCACGCCACCACAGGCGACCATCGCAGCGCCGTCGAACACCGATGGTGCCGACGAATCGACGGACGCGCCCTCGACGACCGGTACGGAACCGACGGCAGGCAATCCCGCGAACAACACCGCGCCCATCACACCAGTCGACCCGGCCAGCTACTCGGTGCCCGACAATCAGGTGGCGTGGAAGTCCCCGTCCGGGAACGTGTACTGCAAGATCGGATCGGGCCCGTTCTCCTCCGGCTGCCAGGCATCCGATGCGCCGGTACCCGAAGGCGCAGGCACCGATTGCGCACCGAACACCACGTTCACCGTCGACATGTTGTCGAAGGGCTTCTACCTCGACCCGGGACACGTCACCCCCACGTGTTTCAACCAGGGGGTGTTCGGAGCCGAGGGTCAGAAAGTGTTGGAATACAACACTTCCATCACCTTCAACGGCGTCACGTGCTTCTCCCGCGTCGAGGCGATGATCTGCGACGCGGGTGGCGGACATGGCTTCGTACTCTCGATGGAGCAGGCGACGTCCAACTGATCAGCGTGCCTCATCCCGTCGAGGCTCCATGACGAAGTCGTTCAGATCGGCCCGACGCGTCATGTCCCAGTAGTCGACGATGCGCCACGGCAACGTCGAGACCACGCGTCCGGCATCGTTGCGATACCAGTTGTCCATGCCGCCGTGCGACCAGATCATCTTGGCGTGCGCCTCGTCGTGCTTGCGGACGTACTCCGCTTCCACGTCGGCCTTGCACTCGATGGCTCCGATTCGCTTGTCCACCATGTCGATCAACACATCGACGATGTAGCGAACCTGGCATTCGGCGATGGTGATGTAGCTGCCCCCGTGGCCCAACACCGTTCCTGGGCCGCAGGTGATGAAGAAGTTCGGAAAGTCGGGAACAGTGATACCGAGATACGCGTGCGCATCCTCGGGGCCCCAGACATCGCGAATGGACTCACCCGATCGTCCGCGCACGTCGATCGGCGTCAGCAGCTTGTGGGTCTCGAAGCCCGTAGCGAGAATCACCACATCGACCTCGGTCTCCGAACCATCGCGTGCCACAACCGAGTTGGTGGTGATGGACGAGACGGCGTCGGCGACGAGGGTGACGTTGTCGCGTTTGAGCGCGGCGTACCAACCGTTGTCGAGAAGCATCCGCTTACCGAAGGGCGGGTAATCGGGCAACGACTTCTCGATCAGATCTGGTCGGCCTTCGAGCTCGGCCTCGATGTAGCGGGTGAACACGCGTCGATGCGCGTCGTTCACCGGGTTGATCGAGCGCGCCGGATGCTCCCACTCAGGATCGACCTGCAGCGAGCTGTGCACTCGATCGTTGAAGTTCCAGGCCAACCGCGTTCGGTACCAAAGGCGATACAAAGGAACGACATCCATGAGGTAGTTGGCGTCGTCGCTCATCTCGGTAAAATAGACGTCGCTCGACGCAACCCACTGAGGTGAGCGCTGGAAGACCGTCGCATGCCCCACCGTCGACGCTATGGCCGGCAACACCTGCATAGCACTGGCCCCGGTTCCGACGATGGCGACACGTTTGCCGGTCAGATCCAGAACGGCCGGCCAGTTCGCCGTGTGAAAGATCGGGCCGTCGAACGACTCCAGGCCGGGGATATTCGGCACCTTCGGCCGGTTGAGCTGACCGGTAGCGGTGATCACCACGTCTGCGGTCAGCGTTTCGCCGTCGACCGTCGTGACGGTCCAGCCCTGCCTCTCCGCGTCGTACTCGGCGGTCGCCACCTCGGTGTCGAAGCGAATACGTTGCCGCAGATCGTGTTCGGACGCCACATCGCTGAGGTAGTCCCACACCTCGTCACGCTTGCCGAAGTGCGTGCTCCACGCCCGCGGCGCGAAGGAGTAGGAGTACAGGTGACTCGGGGTGTCGACGCCGGCACCAGGGTAGGTGTTCTCGAACCAGCCCCCGCCGACGTCGGAGTTCTTCTCCAGCACTGTGTGACTGATGCCCGCCTCGTGCAGCTTGATGGCGGCGAGCATCCCGGAGACACCGGCACCGATCACGATCACCGACAGGTCGTTCGGTGCGGCCACGGGATTGTCCGCGGCGGTGAAGCCCATGTCCTCGGCGACCATGACGCCGAACTCGGGAGGCACCTGTTCACCGACGGCCAGGCTGATCATCTCGACGAGGTGCTCCGAGTCCGGCGAGGGCACGGCCATGGGCTCGCCCTCGTGGAAGGCGCAGACTGCGTCGAGGGCCGCGGCGCGGATGCGGTCGGCCACTGCGTCGTCGAATCCCCCCGTGTCGTTGTCATCCATGCCCCGACTGCGCGTGGGGCGATACGGATCGGCGAGCCACGTGCGATCGCCGGTCAACTGATAGAGCACCGCCACCAGCGTGGGCAGGTTGGCCGCAGTGAGAGCCCGTGAGAGTCGGTCCCGATCCACCCGGTCCCGATCAACCCCACCCACGGTTTCCGCTGCCGTTGCTGCGTCTGTGGACACCGGTACCTCCTGTTGCGCGCTGCTCCATCCGACTCCGACATCTCAACTAACCATGGTTAGGCAATACGGCGCAAGGGATTCGCGATCTTGAGATTCACAGCTTTTCGACCCTTGACAATGTGGCCCACGCCACACGATGCTTCATGGCACTACCTAACAGCGGACAGGCGAAGGGACACACCCATGGAACTCACCGAGGCGATGCGCACCACCGGCACCTGCAGGCGGTACCTCAGCGATCCCGTTCCCGACGAGGTATTCAAAGCCGCGTTCGACGTCGCCCGCTTCGGCCCGCAGGGCGGCAACCGGCAGCCCGTGCGGTGGATCGTCGTGCGCGACGCCGCCCGCAAGCAGGCCCTCGCCGACCTCTACCTCCCGATGTGGGACGCCTACTTCGCCGGCATCACCGGCGGAACCGTCGCCGTCGGCGCATTGCCCAAGACCGTGCAGGACGCCGACTACTTCGCCCGCCACCTCGCCGAGGTGCCCGCCATCGTGGTGGTCTGCGCCGCGTTGGACGGACTACACCCCACCGACCACGAACTCGGCCGACTCTCCGTCGTCGGCGGCGCATCCATCTACCCCACCGTGCAGAACCTGTGCCTGAGCCTGCGCGATCAGGGCGTCGCCACCGCGGTGACGACATTGCTGTGCCACGAGGAACCGGCCATCCGCGAACTGCTCGGCATCCCGGACGAATACATCACCGCCGCGCACATCGCCGTCGGCTATCCGGAGAAGTCGTTCCCGCGCAGGCTCACTCGCGATCCCGTCGAGCAGATCGTTGCGGCAGAGACGTTCTCGCAGCCGATGTTCGACTCCGCTGCGCTCTCGCCTGCACTGTAAAACCACAGCATCTGAAGGAGTCCGCCGTGCCCGGTACTGCCACCCACCATCGCTCCCCCATCGGACGCGCCACCATCGGCGATCAACTTCGTCGTCATGCGCGGACGCAGCCGAACAAGGTCGCATTCATCAGCTACGCGGCGGACGGCACGCGTGAGGTCACGACCTACGGCGAACTCGATTCTCGTGCAAACCAGTTCGCCAACCTGCTGGTCGAACTCGGAGTGACCACCGGCGACCGCGTCGCATCGATGGCACGGAACAACGTCGACGTGGTGGTGGCGTATTACGGCACGCTCAAAGCGGGTGCGGCCTTCACCGGCATCAACGTGATGTATCGCGCGGCCGAGGTGAAGCACCAGCTCGAACACGCGGAACCGACTGTGGTGGTGGCCGATCCGGCCTATGCCGAGATCATCTCCTCGGTGAAGCCGGACACCACCACCCTGGTGACGTTCGGCCCCGAATACGCCGCACTGACGGCGAACACCCCGTCCACCGAGCCGGACGTCGAGATGGACGAGAACGACGTCGCGATGGTCATCTACACCTCGGGAACCGAAGCTGCCCCCAAGGGCGTGATGATCCCGCACCGCAACTTCCTCATCTCCACCGCGCCCGCGTGGAGCTGGGGCCTGCGTACCGGACCGGAGGACACCTGGCTGTTCGTCATGCCCTTCCACACCATCGCCGGACTCGGCTCGATGACCACGCTCACGCTGATGGGTGCCACCCTCGTGCTGCCTGCGACAGTCGACCCGGCGCAATCCCTGCGCATCATCGCCGCCGAGAAGATCTCCGTCATCGCCCAGACGCCGACGTTCTACCTGGCCCTGGCCCGTGACGCGCAGTTCGGCCCCGAGGCCGTGAGCCAGGTCAGGCGCTGCCTCACCTACGGTGGCCAGGTGTCGCCACACACGATCAGCGCCTGGGCCACCGCAGCACCCGAGGCCATCTGGGGTACCTACTGGGGACAGTCGGAACTCTCGCAGCTCGGCTCGGTGGGCTGGTTCTCCACCCTCGACGACATTCCCGACGGCGACGCGTCGTGGATCGGCAAGCCCGTCACTCACCTCGAGATCAAGGTGGTCGACCCCACGGGCAACGAGAGCGAGATCGGCGAATTGCTCTGCCGCACTCCGTCGGTGATGCTCGGCTACTTCAAGAACCCCGAGCGCACTGCCGAAGTGTTCCGGGACGGATGGGTGCACACCGGCGACATGGTGCGCATAGACGCCGACGGCAACCTGTTCTTCTACGATCGGATGAAGGACATGATCAAGTCGGGAGGGATGAACGTGTCGTCGCAGGAAGTCGAACGCACCATCCACACGCACCCGGACGTGCTGCGCGCCGCCGTCGTCGGAGTACCCGACCCGTACTGGTCCGAGGCCGTCACCGCCTTCGTCATCGCCCGCGACGGAGTGACCGCCGACCCGGCCGCGATCATCGAGTACTGCCGCACCGAGTTGGCGTCGTACAAGGCCCCGAAATCGGTACACATCGTGGCCGAACTGCCCGTCGACCCGCAGGGCAAGATCCTCAAGCGTGAGCTCCGGCTGCTGGCGGCGGTCGAGGAGACCGTATGACGCAGCCCGATGCTGTGACTCCGCTACCCCGGCAGATTCGCACCAAACAACGACGAGACGACATCGTGGCCAACGCCGCGAATATCTTTGCGCGTGAGGGCTACTCGAACGTGGGGATGCGCGATATCGCCGACGCCGTCGGCATCAAGGGTGCCAGCCTCTACCACCACTTCCCGTCCAAGGAAGACATCCTGTTCGCGATCTGTCTGACGGTGACGCAGGAGCCGGCCGAGGAGAACCTACCTCTGCTCGACGCGGCCGGGACGCCTACCGAACGCCTGTCGTCTCTGGTGCGTGCGCACCTGGTGCATCTGAACCGGAGACGGGTGGAGTACATCGTCGGCCTGCACGAGTTGGCCTCGCTCACCCCTGAGCACCGCAGCGTCATCGAGGACTACCGCCGCCAGTACCAACGACGTGTCCGCGACGTGATCACCGCCGGAATGCGCAGCGGTGAATTCACCGTCCCGGACGCGCGACTGGCGTCGTTCGCCCTGACCGACATGCTCAACGGCATCAGCAACTGGTTCCACGACGGCGGCGAGCTGAGCATCGAGGACGTCGCCGACGGATACGTCGAACTGGCGGTCCACCGCATTCTGGGTGCAGCACATGGCGATTGACGGTCACTGCGACCCCGGCTTCGCAGCGGTACGTGACGCGTTGAGCGCAAACGTCGACAGCGGCGCCGAACTGGGCGCATCGATCGTGGTCGACATCGACGGCCACACCGCCGTCGACCTGTGGGGCGGCTACCGCGACACAGAACGTCGCCTGCCGTGGGAGTCGGACACCATCACCAACGTGTGGTCGACGACGAAGATGGTGACGTGCCTGGCGGCATTGATGCTGATCGACCGTGGGTTGGTCGATCCCGATGCGCCGGTGGCGTCGTACTGGCCCGAGTTCGCGGCCGCAGGTAAGGAAGACATCGCGATCCGGAACCTGTTGTCGCACACCTCCGGGGTCTCGGGCTGGGACCGACCGTTCAGCGAAGAGGACCTCTACGACTGGGAACTCTCCACCTCGCGGCTGGCGGCGCAGGCACCGTGGTGGGATTCCCGGACCACCTCGGGTTATCACGCGGCCAGCCAGGGCCACCTGATCGGAGAAGTCGTCCGCCGAGTCACCGGAACATCGTTGCGGCAGTTCGTGGCCGACGAGATCGCCGGCCCCCTCGGTGCCGACTTCCAGATCGGTGCCGCCGAGACCGACTGGGATCGGATCGCCGACGTCGTACCGCCACCACCGCCGACCGATGATGGCGTGCCCGACCCGACCATGGTGCGTCGCAGGACCTTTCTCGGACCGTTGGTGCAGGCCTCGTCGGCGAACACCCCGGCGTGGCGCGCCGCGGACATGGGCGCACTGAACGGGCACGGCAATGCCCGATCGGTCGCGAGAATCCTGTCCGTCATCTCCCGAGGCGGCACCGTGGACGGCGTACGACTGCTGAGTCAGGAGACGATCGACACGATCTTCGAGGAGCAATCCGACGGGGTCGATCTGGCCCTGGGCATGCCGTTGCGCTTCGGCCTGGGTTTCGCTCTGCCACAGCACGAATCGATGCCCTACATCCCCGACGGCAAGGTCTGCTTCTGGGGCGGCTGGGGCGGATCGCTGACCGTTCTGCACCCGGAATCGAAGCTGACCATCTCCTACGTGATGAACCGCATGGGGCCGGGAATCATCGGCTCCGACCGAGCCGAGCAGTACGTGCGCGCGGTCTACGCCGCCCTCGCCTGACTGTCAGCTCTCAGCAGGCTTGAGGAATTCGAGCACTGCGGCCATGTCCTTCGCCCCGAGCCCGGAATCCAACGCCCTGTCGAGAACGTTTCCGACGGTCGTGGCCTGAGGAAGGTCGAGGGCATGGTCGCGGGCCAACGCGAGTCCGAGGCCCACGTCTTTGTGCAGGAGCGACAACGGAAATGCCACACCCGCGGCGTCCGGATCGAGAAAGTGCTCCTTCTTGTAGCCGACGTAGGGTGCAGCGACCGCACTCGATCCCAGCACCTCGTACAGTGCGGACGGGGCCAACCCGGCCGACTCACCGAGAATCAACGCCTCGGCAACGGCCTGATTCAGTGCTGCGAGAACCGAATTGACCGCGAGCTTGGCCACCGAGGCGGTACCGGCCGGACCGGTGTGGAACTGCGCGCGCGTCACCGCCTCGAGGATGGGCTTGAGGTAGGCGAACTGTTCGTCGTCGCACCCGACCATGGTGGTGATCTGCCCGGTATCGGCCAGGCTCACGCTGCCCGAGACCGGGGCGTCGACCACTGCGGTGCCCGAACCTGCTGCGCGCTCGGCGAACTCGCGCACGGCCGTCGGCCCGACCGTTCCCATCACCACATGGAGGTGCTCCGACGCACCGGCCGTGGCGATTCCGTGCTCACCGAACAGCACATCCTCGGTCGCTGCAGCATCGGGCAACATGCTGAAGGAGATCTCGGCGCGGGCCAGATCGGCGGGCGTCGTGGTGATCGTCATTCCCAGATCGACCAGTTCGGCCGGCGCGGTTTCCGCCGTCAGGTAGATGTCGTAGGCGGTGACCGTGTGGCCCGCCTCGAGGAGGCGGCGCACCATGTGGGTACCCATGCGGCCGACTCCGGCGAATCCGATGTGCATTGTTTCTCCTAGCGTGGGGCGGAAGGTCGCTGCAAGTACTGTCGTGTCGATCAGGACGTCGGTGCGTCGCCGACCCGCACCAGAAGCTTCTGGGCGTCACCGTTGGGGTCCAGCAGCCGCTCGAATCCGTCGGCGACGATGTTCTCGACGTCGATGATCTCGCTGACGACCTTCTCCACCGGGTAGCGTCCGGATGCGACCAGGGCGATGATGCGCGGCCAGTCGTACACCGGGTAGCACCAGGTACCCACCAGGGTCAGGTCCTTGTTGGACATGGCCATCGGATCGATCGTGGCCGGCTTGACGTGCAGTCCGACCTGGGCGACGGTTCCGCCGGAGCGAACGCTGCCGAGTGCGGCCGTCAGTCCGTGCTGGTGACCCGAGCATTCCGCTGCGGCATCGACCCCTATACCGCCGGTCAGTGCGAGGACCGCGGCGGGCACGTCCTGCACGGTGGGGTCCAGTACCTCGGCGATGCCGAAGGCCTCGATCAGCGCTCGGCGCTTGGCATTCGGCTCGGACACGATGATCTTCGCCGCGCCCGATGCGTGTGCGTACAGAGCGGACAGGGCACCGATCGGTCCCGCACCGGTAATGAGAATGGTGTCGCCTGCTCTCAGGCCGGTGCAGTCGAAACCGTAGGCGGCCACCGCTGCCGGCTCGATGAGAGCGCCCTGGACGTCACTGACGCTGTCCGGGAGCACCGATACCTGCTGTTCCTGCACCGCAACCAGTTCGGAGATTCCTCCGCCGCCCCAGCTCAACCCGGTGCAGGCCATGATCACACACAGGTGGTTGAGCCCGCGTCGGCAGTAGTAGCACTTGCCGCAGGTGACGAGCGGCATCACCGAGACGCGATCGCCCACCGCGACCGACGCCACGTCGGAGCCGATCTCGACCACGCGCGCCGAGAATTCGTGGCCGAACACCTGCGGGGCTTTCGCACCGGTGAGTGCGTGGGGTTCGGTCGGAATGACGATCGGACCGAAGGCGTACTCGTGCAGGTCCGTTCCGCAGATGCCGCAGAAGAACGGACGAAGCAGAACCTCGCCGGGGCCGACCTTCGGGGCCGGAACGTCTTCTACCCGTACATCGTGTCGGTCGTGAAATACCGCGGCGCGCATAGCTTTCTCCTGTAGTCGATGTTCTGTGTGCAGGGGGTGTCCGCGTCAGACCGCGGTGATTCCACCGTCGATGGTGACCGCGGAACCGGTCTGATAGCCGACGTCCTCGCGGAGGAGGAAGACCACCAGCTCGGCGATCTCCTCGGGTGATCCGTAGCGCCGAAGTGGTGTGCCTTCGATGAATCGGTCGCGCTCGAAGTTCGGATCGTCCGGGTTGACCAGACTTTCGGACCTCGACATCAACGGGGTGTCGACCGGCCCGGGGCAGATGCAGTTCACTCGAATGCCGTGAGCGGCGGATTCGGCTGCAGCACTGCGGGTCAGACCCAGAACGGCATGCTTGGTCACCACGTAGTCGGAGCGATCGGGAGCGCCCTTGAGGCTGAGAATCGAACCGGTGTTGACCACCGCTCCACCTCCGGACCGACGCAGTAGTGGGAGTACGTGCTTGAGCCCGAAGAACATTCCGTTGAGGTTGACGTCGACCACCGATCGCCATTCGCTCTCGGTGGTGTCGACGATGGACTTGTGCACTCCCTCGACCCCTGCGTTGTTGAAGAACAGTCGTGGTTCACCGATCAGCGAGGTCGCGGCATCCGCATAGGCCTCCACCTGATCGTGGACGGACACGTCTGCGGCGAACGGATGGATCTCGCCGTCCGACTCCGCTGCGGTGCGCTCCGCGGCCGCCATGTTCATGTCGACGGCGAGCACCCGCGCACCCAGGGATGCCAGCCGATGCGCCACTGCTCGACCGATACCGCTGCCGGCACCGGTGACGATGGCACCCTTGTTCGTGAACTGCGACTGCTCGTTCATCGCTGACTCCTCGGGAGGATTCCGGCCGCGCGGTAGCTCTCGGTCTTGTCCATGAAACTCTCGAACGTGGATCGGAACCCGAGGAAGCCGGCCTTGCGGCTCTTGGTCATATCGGTCAGGCATTCGATGTCGCGGCCCAGGTCGCCGTCGGTATGCCACCAGGACGCCAGGCGGTCGACATCGGCTTCGACCAGATCGTGCTTCGCGGCGATCTCCGCCCATACCTTCGGAGCGTCTTCCATACGGTCGTCGAGCGGCTTGGGGGCGTCGGAGAACCCGACGGGTTCGACGCCGAACGCCTCCGCGATCTGCGGCCACATCCAGCGCCACCGGAACACGTCACCGTTGGCGATGTTGAACGCTTCGTTCTCGCCCTCGACATGTGTTGCCGCCCAGATCATCTGCTCGGCGAGAAGGTCTGCGTCGGTGATGTCGGTCAGCCCGTTCCACTGGGTGTCCGAGCCGGGGAACACGAACGGAGCGCCGGTCTCGCGGCAGATCTCGGCGTAGACCCCGAGGGTGAGTGCCATGTTCATCGCGTTGCCCACCGCGTAGCCGAAGACGGTGTGCGCTCGGTGCACGCTCCAGGTGAACCCCCGCTTCTCCGACGCTGCGAACAGCTCGTCCTCTTGGGTGTAGTAGAAGTTCGGGTTCGGCAGCCGGGGTTCGCTCTCGTGGAACGGGGTTTCGGCCATGACACCGGTCGCGTAGTCGTCGAACGGGCCGAGATAGTGCTTCAGGCCGGTCATCAGCGCGACGTGACGCAGTGCGGACTTGCCCTTCATCGCACCGAGGACGTTGCGGACGATGCTCCCGTTGACCTCGATGTTCTCGGCCTCCGAGTCCTGCTTCATCCAGGCCGTGATGAACACGATCTCCGGGTCGACGCCGTCGAGTGCTGCAGTCAACGACTCCGCATCGAGCAGATTCGCCGAGACCGGCACCACGCCCTCCACCGGATTGGTCGTGCCGCGGGCCAGACCGTAGGTGGTCCACCCTGCGTCTACGAGCTGACGCGAGATCGTCTGGCCGGCAATGCCGGTGGCACCGATGACGAGCGCCGCTCTGCTGGGCGCGCTCATCGGATCGCCGGATCGACGAGGACTTTGCCTTCGACCTTGCCGGTCGAGAGTCTGTCCAACTCCGCGGGCAGAGCAGCCAGTCCGACGGGCGTCTCGGCCAGCTCTCCGCCGAGCGGTCCGGTGTTCAGGATGTCCAGTGCGGCAGGCAGATCGGTGTCGCACACGTGGGCCAAGGTGGTTTCGAGAGTGATCTCTCGAAAGACGAGCGAATGCACATCCAGCTCCGGTTTCTCTTTGGGAATTCCTACTGCGAGCACGCGGCCACCGTCGGCCACCATGGTCAACGCCGAGACCAGCTGGCCGGGCGCTCCGCTCGCTTCGATGACGACATCGGGTTTCTTTCCGCCCAGAGCCTCGACGATGTCCGCGCCGAGGTCGTCGGACGGGGTGATCGTGCGGTGTGCTCCGAGGCGCGAGGCGCGATCCAGTCTCTTCCCCGGAAAGTCGACGACGGTGACCTCGACGTCGGCCAGGTGCTGCAGTCCGGCAAGGACGAAGGAGCCGATGGCACCGGCACCGATGACGACGACTTTGTCCCCGTCACGGGCACCCGAGCGCCGGGCAGCGTGAATCCCGACGGCCAGGGGCTGAGCGAGTCCGGCGTGATCGATGGACAGCCCCTCGGGCAGCGCGCGCAATGTCCTCGACGGGACGCTCGCGTACTCCGCCATGCCGCCGTCGACGTTGAGTCCCAGGGTCTTGTAGGTCGCGCACTGGTTGGTGCGGCCTTCCCGGCAGCGTCGGCATGTGCCACACCAGATTCCGGCTCCGGTGGCCACCAGATCTCCGATCTTCGTCTCGGAGTCGGGGTCTGCTTCGACCACCTCGCCGACGAATTCGTGGCCGAGGATCAACGGGCCCTGATGCCCGCTGTTCGGATGCCGGCGCAGTACCGGGAAGGTCTTGGGTCCGGCCACCCATTCCGAGGCGTCGGTACCGCAGATACCCGAGCGTAGAACGCGTACGAGCGCCTCACCCGACCCGCGTCGGGGAACGGGAACCTCCTCGACGCGGATGTCGCGCGCGCCGTGGTACACGGCGGCCTGCATGGTGTCGGGCACGATTCCTCCTGGACGAACATTGAATGTGATGCACGCTACTTCTTGAGTGTAGAGTAACACTGCACATGTTCAGTGCCAAGCGTCACGCCGTGAAAACCTTTGTACGAACGCGGAACAGCGGAATGACCGAGCAATGAGACAATCGATGCACTACCGTCCGTCCAGTGGGTGCGTACACCCGGCAGCAGGGGGAGACGGTGAAGGCAGAGGTGGGAGGCGGCGAAAGAATGACCGAAGAAACTGTCCAGGTCGAATCGACCGAGACGGCCGTTCAGATGAACGCGCAGATGGGCCTGCGTCTACGCGGAGCGCGTGAGAAGGCGAACATGTCGCTGCGCGAGATGGCCCGTCGAGTTCACCTGTCCCCCAGCTTCATCTCCCAGGTCGAGCTCGGCCGAACGGCACCCTCGGTGGGCACGCTGTATGCCATGGTCACCGAGCTGGGTCTGTCCCTCGACTCCTTGATGGCCGAAGACGTGGCACCGCACGACCTCGAGACCCCACAGCCCACGCCCTCGGCACGGCCAACGCTCACGGACCGCACCGAGGTGGCGCATGCGAACGGCAGCTCGCGAACATCCTCGGTTCAGCCGCTCCCCGAAGTGGGAGCGCTCCCGGGTCTCCAGCGTGCCGACGAACGGCCCGAGTTGTACCTCGGCGGAGTCCGGTGGGAACGCCTGACCCCGGACGACGATCCGGACGTGGAGTTCCTCCGAGTCACCTACCCTGCCGGGACCGAATCCTGCCCCGCGGACAACCTGATGAACCACGGCGGCAAGGAATACATCCATATCCTGTCCGGACGCTTGGAGATTCAGGTCGCCTTCGCTCGCCAGGTGCTCGGCCCGGGCGACAGTCTCCACTTCGACTCGTCCATTCCGCACCGGTTGAGCAACCCACACGACGAGACCTGCGTCGCAATCTGGTTCGTGGTCGGCCGACAGAAGTGATGCGGTCTCACACCGCCGTGTAACCGCCGTCGACCACCAGTGCCGCGCCGTGCACGAAACGCGCCTCGTCACTGGCCAGGAAGAGCACAGCGTTGGCGACGTCCTCCGGCTCACCGACGTGACCGATCGGATGCTTGGGCTCCATGATGTCGAGGTAGCCGCGCAATCCACCCTCGCTACGTTCGGCCAGCTCACGCACGAACGGAGTCAGAATGGTGCCGGGGTGCACCGAGTTGACCCTGATGCCGTCGCGTCCGTACGTCACCGCATCCTTCTTCGTCATGATCGTGACCGCGCCCTTGGCCGCGTGGTACGGGGCCATCTCGTGCGAGCCGACGAGCCCGTAGATCGACGAGATGTTGACGATGCTGCCACCGCCGTTGGCCCGCAGGTGTCCGATGGCGTGCTTGGTGCAGAAGAAGACGCCCTTCACATCGACCGCGAACACTGCGTCCCACTCGGCCTCGGTGACCTCGTGGGTTGGCTTGTCGACACCGGGGATGCCCGCGTTGTTGACGAGTATGTCGAGCTTTCCGAACGTCGCGGTCACCTGCTCGAACACCGAGGACACCTCGGCTTCGTCACTGACATCCAATCGCCAGAACGCCGCCCGGCCACCCTGCTCCTCGATCAGCCGGACGGTCTCGAGTCCGTCGCTCTCGGAGACGTCGGTGACCGCGACGGCGGCTCCTTGGGCAGCGAACAGCGTTGCCATAGCGCGACCCATTCCCTTGCCGGATCCGGTGACGATGGCGACTTTGTCGGTCAGACGAGACATGAAGGGTCCTCGGTGTCGTATGGGTTCGGAAATCAGAGACTTGCGTCGAAAGTGATGTGCACCTTGATGTTCTCGGCCGGCTTCTGTGCCTCGTCGAGAGCGGTCACGGCATCGTCGGCCGCTATTTCCCGCGTCACGAGTCCACCGAGATCGAGCCCACTCCTGGCGATGAAGCGCAGGGTCGCAGGCCACACGCCCGGCGAGCCGATCGCACCGCGGATGTCGAGCTCCTTGGATTGGATGAGCCCCAGTTTCGCCGGTGCCGATCGTCCGACGTCGATGCCGATGTACACCACCCGTGCGCGGTGCCCGGCGAGTTCGAGTGCACTGGCCATCACCTCGGGTCGGCCGGTTGCCTCGACGACGACGTCGGCACCTCGGCCGCCACTGACCCGGTCGAGTAGTTCGTCGACCTCCTCCGGGGTGACCGCATGGGCGGCACCGAGTTTCAGCGCGGCCTGCCGACGTCCCTCGGATGGTTCGACCACGATGGTCGTCGCCCCCAGTGCTGCGCCGCCGGCCACTACCCCGAGGCCGATCGGCCCGGCTCCGAGTACGACGAGTACGTCGCTCGCGTTGACGTTTCCGGCGCGCATCAGTCCGTAGTAGCCGCAGCTGAACGGTTCGACGAGCGCGCCGCTGGTGAACGAGACCTCGTCGGGAAGCTTGTGCAGCCATGCGGGTTTGACGACGAAGAACTCTGCCGCGGCTCCGCTGATGGAGAACCCGAAGTGGTCGTCGCCGATGACGCATTCTCCGACGACACGGTCGCCCACCTGGAAGCCGTCGACGTCGGCACCGACCTTCGCGACCTCACCGGACCATTCGTGTCCGGGAATGATCGGGTACTCGAACGGGATGATGTAGCGGCCCTCGAGCAGTTCGATATCGGAATGGCAGACGCCGACCGATCGTGCGGCGATCAGAACCTCGTCCGCCGCTATGGTCGGGATGTCGAGATCGGCGACCTCGGCCCGATTCTCTCCGACGAACCTGAGTGCTTTCACTGTTGTCTCCTCTGTATGACGTTGGTATGCGGGCGATCAGTGCTTGCGGACCGAATTACGTTGCTGCAAAGCGACATACAGTACGGCGGCCACGATGACGATCGCGCCCTGCAACCAGTACTGCCATGCCGTACCCAGGCGCAGGAAGTTGGCGAGGGCCAGAATCACCTGCAGCAGCAACGCGCCGAGCAGTACCGCTACCGGCGAACCGCTACCGCCGCGCAACAATGTTCCGGCAACGACGACCGCGGTGATGGCCGACAGGGTGAAACCGATCCCCTGGTTGGGGTCACCGACGCCGACCTGACCGACCAACATGATCCCGCCGAGCATTGTCATCAACGAGCAGCCGATGTAGGCCGCGGTCACGGTGAGACCGTTGCGCACGCCCATCTTCTCGGCGATGCTGCTGTCGGATCCCGATGCGCGCAGGGCCATTCCGGGTCGCGTGTATCGCAGAACCGCTCCGAGCGCGACGGCGGCGAGTACCGCGATCAGGAACGCCACCGGAATCGGACCGATGCTGTAGTTGATCGCATCGAGAATCGCGAAGTCGACGTATCCGTCGATCTCCGGCCGAAGCAGCAGCGATATTCCTTGAATACCGATGTAGGTCACCAGAGTTGCTGCAACGGCGGTGAACCCCAGGCCTCGAATCAGTCCGCCGTTGATTGCACCCACGACGATCGCTGCCACCACCGCGACCGCGACACCGGCAAGCAGACTCGCCACCGAGGCCCCGTCGAACCAGAAGAACGACATGATGACCAGCACCAATCCGGTGAGCGGTCCCACCGACAGATCGATACCGCCGGTCATCACCACCAGCATCTGGCCGAGCGCGATGAAGCCGAGCGCCGTGGTGGTGAGCAGAACCGACACGATGTTGGCTTCACCGAGGAACCGCACGTTCTGCGTCGTGGCGATCAGTGACAGCAGGACGATGGCCCCGAGCAGGATGTACGCGGGCAACGATCGAACGAGCTTGTTGGGCGGCGTGTCCACCGCGCCGGCACCGGATGTCGCCGCACTGTTTCGGTGACCGGTCGCCGACACCATCGCCTGCATCATGTTGTGCTCGGTCACCGCATCACCACTGAGCGATTCGACCACGGTGCCGCGTGAGAGAACCAGAACCCTGTCGCACAGTCCTTCGAGTTCGACGGCGTCGGAGGACAGTACGACGATCGCCATGCCCGCGTCGGCGGCGTCGCGCAGCTCGCGGTAGATCTCGGCGCGCGCACCGGCGTCGACGCCCTGAGTCGGCTCCTCGGCCAGGATCAGCGCGGGCTTCGACAGCAGCGCTCGGGCCAACACCACTTTCTGCTGATTTCCGCCCGATAGATTTCCCACCGCCGTGTCGACGCTCGGTGCCTTCACCGTCAGCGAGTCGGCCATCGCCGACGTCAGTTTTCGCTCGCGGCTTTTGTCGATGATCCCGTGGCGGACGAAGCGACCGAACGCACCGAGCGCGGAGTTCTCCCGGATCGAGAAGTCCGGCAGCACCCCTTCTCCCGCGCGGTCGGCGGGCATGAAGGCGATGCCGGCCTTGTGGGCATCCGCCGAGGACTTCAGCGTCAACCGGTCACCACCCAACTGCACGGTCCCGGTGGAATCGCTCAGGCCGGCGAGGGCTCGAAGCAGCGCCACCTGGCCGTTGCCCGCGACGCCTGCGAGTCCGACGATCTCACCTGCGCCGACCGTGAAGGAGACGTCGTCGAAATCCGGGCTCGACAGGTTCTCGACCACGAGACCGTCTGCGCTGGGCCCGGTTCCCTTGGGCGGGAACACGGCGTCGACGTCGCGGCCTGCGATGAGCGTGATGATCTCGTCGTCGGTGAGCGACTGCGGATCGTAGGAGCCGCGCACCCGTCCGTCGCGAAGAATGGTCATCGTGTCCGCCAGTTCCCGGACCTCGGGGATGCGGTGGGTGATGTAGACGACCGCCACCCCGGCTGCGGCGAACCGGCGCACCTGCTCGAACAGCAGATCCACCTTGTCCTGTACCAGCGGCGCGGTCGGCTCGTCGAGGATGAGCACCTTGGTGTCGGTCGCGAGCGCCTTGGCGATCTCGATCAGCTGACGCTCCGCGATGGGAAGGTCACCGCACTTGGTGTCGGGGTGGACGGTGCAGCCCACCACCGCCAACTTCTCGGTGACCCACGGGCCCATCTCGAACACCGAGGGACGCATGGTCCGAGGAATGGCCAGCACGAGGTTCTCGGCGACCGTCAGGTCCGGCAACAGGGCCGGAGTCTGGTGAACGATGGAGATGCCGAGAGCCAAGGCGTCCGCCGGGGTGAGAGCGGTCCGCTCGACGCCGTCGACGACGACGGATCCCGACGTGGGTGTCTGAGTTCCCGAGATGATCGACATCAGCGTCGACTTGCCCGCGCCGTTCTCGCCGAGAAGAGCGTGCACCTGTCCCGGTCTGATGTCGATGTCGACACCGGACAGTGCGGTGACGGGGCCGAAGGTCATGCCGATGCCGCGAACCTGAAGGTACGGCTCGGCGAGAACGGTTGTGGACGTGAATGTCTCGTTCATCGAAGCTCCTGACAGCACTGGCTGCGGTGTGATCGGACGTGTCATTGCAGAACCTCTCCGATGCGTTGCGGATCGAGGGTGCTGGACAGGAGGGCATCCTCGGGTAGAGCCGGGTTGCAGATCGGCGCGCTCGGTTCGGCGCTGATCGAATCCTCGAACGCCACCGGCACATCGACCTTGGACTCGGGTGCGATGCCCCCGGTTGCTTCGGCCACGACGTGCTGGACGGCGAGGCGCACCATGTAGGTCTGCGAGGTGACCGTGAACAACTCGAACCCGGGGTTGGCGTCCTTGAGCTGCGCGTACTGGCAGGACAGTCCGTTCGAGTCGGCCGACGCGATCAGCGGCAGCGGACGTCCGGCCTGCTGGAATGCCGTCATGATGCTGGTCGCGGCGAAGTCCGTCATCACCGCATCGATCTGGGGGAACCGCGAGAGCATGGTCGAGGTGGCCTGCTGGGTCTCCGCGGGCGTCCAGTTGGTGACGGTGAACGGTTGGTCGCCGATCAACTTGATGCCCGGATGATCGACCAGGACCTCCTGCATGCCTTCGTATTCCGCGAGGTCCTGGGAGTTCGCGGGCGGACCACCGAGGAACAGCACGTTGCCCTCGCCGTTCGGCAGCGATTTCACCAGCCACTCGGCGTACAACCGGCCGATCGCGCCGAAGTCGGCGGCCACGAACGTGGTGTACTCCGAGCCCTCGGACCCACCGGGAGATATCCGGTAGGGAACGACGGCGACACCGGCCTTGTATTCGTAGCGCAGCGCCGGAAGAATCGCTTGTCCTGCGTCGGGGAACACCAGCATGCCGTCGACGCCCTGAGCGCCGAGGCTCTTGATGTCGGCAATCGCCTTCTGAGTGTCACCCTGGGCATCGGTGGTGATGAAGTCCGTGACGGACGAACACTTGGCGAGCTCGTCCTGCAACTCGGCGAAATTGGTTCGCTTCCAACTGTTTCCGCCGCTACCGTCGGCGAACCCGATGACGGCCTCGTTGGGGCCACACCAGTCCGGCCGTGGCTCGCTGCTGGACACGGTCTCGAAGCCGCCCACCGAACAGCCCGCGATCAGGGCGGCAACGGGCAGCAGCGTGAGCATCCGCAGGGTGTAGGTCGTGAGCTTCATCGATGATGTCCTCGAGTCAAGGGGGAAGAACGAATGTCGTAACGGGCCAGGTGCCGTGTGCCGGCGGTCATGCCACCTCGACCGGCTTTCTGGGTTCCTCGACGGCCGGGGCGCGACGCTTGCCGCCGGGCCGGAAACCGCTGTGGAAAGCGACACCGAGACCGAGCGCGAGAGCCTGGATGAGGATCTGCCAGCCGTAGGCGAGTCCCAGAGTCGAGGCCAACCGGTCGACCTGAGTGAAGAAGACTGCAGCGATCAACGAGGCGAGCACACTGCCCTTACCGCCGAGCAGCGATGTACCACCGAGAACGACGGCAGCCACCGACGGCAGCAGGTAGGTGTTGCCCTCACTGATTCCCGGGGTGTTCACGATGCCGGTCAGCAACACGCCGGCGACGGCATACAGCACTGCCGCAACGGAGTACGCGCCCAGCGTGTAGCGCAACGGTGCAATACCTGCCGCGACGGCGACCCGCGGATTGGCACCGACGGCCTCGAAGATGCGTCCGGTCGGGGTGAGGCGAACGACGGCCCCGACGACGACGGTCAACACGACCGCGACGACCACGGTCACCGGAACTCCGAGCAGCGTCGATCCGATGACATCGGACAGTCCGGTCGGGGTACGACGTGCAGCACCCTCGGAGACCGCCCAGGTTGCACCGATCAGGAGCGCATTCATGCCGAGGGTCGCGACGATCGGTGCCACGTTCAACCGCGCGACGACGAAGCCCGAGACGGCTCCGGCCACCGCAGCGATGAGAAGGGCCGCGGCTACTGCCAGGAAGATCGCGCCGGGTGTGCCGCTGCTCGCGAGTTTGGTGACCACGACGACGGACAGGGAGAACACGCCCGGTACCGACAGATCGATACCGCCTTGCTGCACGACCAGGGTTTGCCCGATCGCGACGACCGCCAGGATCGCGGCGAACGGCAGCATCGCGGAAATCGCCCCGCCGCTGACACTCTGTGGCGCGAGTACTGCGCTGATCAGGAACAGAACGACGGTGGCGATTCCGATGGCGACGGCACCTCCGGCTCGTCCGCTCAGGGCCGTGCGCAGTCCGCCTGCCGTCGATCGTTCGTTGCCGGGAGTGGGCCCGATTCCCGTCGAGGGCGCGGGTCCCCCAGCCGATTGACCATGTGATGTCACGAGAGTTCTCCGTTGATCGGGCGATGAGGGTTGTGAATCCAGCGGGATGTTTCGCTGCGTGAAACTCGGCTGTGCACAAGCAGGCGAACATAGAGCTTCAGAATGTCCACCAGTGCTGCATGAATGTCCTGTCCTGATTGAACTGTGCAGTGGGTCACTTTGTCAAGCACGCAATGCTGTGGGCCACTTCTGACGCGCATGCAGATGCCTCTAGCTGCACTTACTCGGCGAAAAATATGGCGGTCTCGCACCGATCGAAATACAGGAAGACCGTTTCGTCACGGTCGAGAGTGTTCTGTGACAGTTGACACTCACCGTCCGGCTGCCTACCGTCATCACCACCGGCACACCTGCGGCCGCTCGACTTTTCAGGAGAACGCATGACACAGGCACAGGAACTCGACATCGACGCCATCAAGGCCACGATCTCCGAGCTCGAGAACAAGCGCTACACCGCGATCGTCGACGGCGACCTCGATGCCTTCACCAGCTGCTGCCACCCGAACCTCGTCTACACCCACTCCGACGGCAGCCGCGATACCGTCGAGTCGTACCTGAAGAAGGTCACCTCGGGCTTCTACGTCTACCACCGCATCGACCACCCCACCGACGACATTCTGGTCTCGGGCGACACCGCAGTGGTGGTCGGTGAGATGAACGCGAGTATCACCGCCAACGGCACCGAGAAGGAACTGGTGAACAACTCGATCGCCGTGTGGGTCAAGGAGAACGACCAGTGGCTGCTCCTCGCCTACCAGCCGACTCCGCGCCCCTCGCACTGACACTCACTCGGCTCACTGACACACCGGAGGCACGGATGCTCGAATTCGAGCACGATTCACTCGCACAACGCGTTCTGTTCGGAGCAGGCAAAGCAGCATCGAATCTCGCTGCCGAGGTCGCTCGACTCGGTGCCACCTCCGTCATGGTGATCGCCGGCCCCGCCGAGACCGATCTGGCCGACTCGGTGTGCAGCGAGATCGACCCGCGACTGATGTATTCCGAAGTGGTCCAGCATGTTCCGATAGAGACGGCGGAGAAGGCGCGAGCCGCAGCTCACGAGCACGACATCGATCTGCTGGTCAGCATCGGAGGCGGGTCGACCACCGGCCTGGCGAAAGCCGTCGCCCTCACCAGCGGTATTCCCATCGTCGCCGTTCCCACCACGTACGCGGGCTCGGAGGCCACGAACGTGTGGGGACTGACCGAGTCCTCGCGCAAGACCACCGGCGTCGACGCGCGGGTGCTCCCCACCACCGTGATCTACGACGTGCTCTCGCTGTTGACCCTTCCGGTGGAGTTGAGCGTGGCGTCGGGACTCAACGCTCTGGCGCATTCCGTCGACTCGATGTGGGCTCCGCGCGCGGATCCGATCAACTCGACGCTCGCGGTGGAGGCCATCACTGCACTGTCCAGCGGACTTCGAGACATCAAACGAGATTCCGCCAGCCAATCCGGGCACGAGCAAACCCTGTACGGCGCTTACCTTTCCGCGGTCGCCTTCGCGTCCGCAGGGTCCGGACTGCACCACAAGATCTGTCATGTGCTCGGCGGCACGTACAACATGCCGCATGCCCAAACCCATGCGATCGTGCTGCCACATGTACTCGAATACAACGCTCCGTATGCACCGACGGCCGAGCAGCGCATCGCGAGTGCCTTCGGGAGCAGCACTGCAGTCGAGGGACTGTGGTCGCTCCGAACCGAACTCGAAGCACCCACCGCGCTGCGCGACTACGGTATGAACGAGTCCGATCTGGATGAGGCCGTCGCACTCGTTCTCGACGCGGCTCCCGCCTCCAATCCGCGGCCGGTCACTGCTGAATCGCTCATGGTACTGCTCCGTAACGCCTGGGCCGGAACGACTTCCGAGAACGAGGGACGCTGACATGGGTATCGACAGTCGCACCGATATCTCCGCCGAGCAGAGCAGCCGGGAGCGGGCACTGACCGACAAGGTCGTCGCCAGTTTCGCCGACACCCCCGATCCGCGACTGCGAGAACTGCTCACGGGATTGACCGAGCATCTCCACGCGTTCATCCGAGAGGTCCGGCTGACGCAGGACGAATGGAACACGGCCATCGAGTTCCTCACCGAGGTCGGTCACATCACCGATGACCGACGTCAGGAATTCATCCTGCTCTCCGACGTTTTCGGGGCCTCGATGCAGACCGTGACCGTCAACAACGAAGCGATCGCAGGCGAGACGGAGTCGACGGTGTTCGGTCCGTTCTTCGTCGACGACGCCCCCGCCATCGAGTCGGGAGGGGACATCTCCCACGGCGCACCGGGCCAGGCCTGCTGGGTCGAGGGAACCGTCACCGATATCGCAGGCGACCCCGTTGCGAACGCTCGGATCGAAGTATGGGAAGCCGACGACGACGGCTTCTACGACGTCCAGTACTCCGACGGACGGGTCGCCGCCCGCGGTCACCTGTTCTCCGACGAGAACGGAAAGTTTGCGTTCTGGGGCCTCACCCCGACTCCGTACCCCATCCCGTTCGACGGACCCGTCGGACGGATGCTCGACGCCGCAGGACGCTCGCCGATGCGGGCGTCGCACCTGCATTTCATGGTCACCGCCGAGGGTCAACGGACACTGATCACCCACATCTTCGTACGCGGCGACGAACTGCTCGATCGCGACTCGGTGTTCGGCGTCAAGGACTCCCTCGTCAAGGACTTCGTGGAACAGCCTGCCGGAACCCGCACCCCCGACGGTCGCGACCTCGGAGAAAACACCTGGTCGAGAGTGCAATTCGACATCGTTCTCGCGCCGACGGCCGTGTGAGCGACGCCTGCGCCGCCGAGATCACCTGGCCGGAACGGTGACTCCTCTGGCGTCGAGGATCGGTCGAACACCCTCGGCGAAGTGATACGCCTCTTCCAGGTGCGGGTAGCCCGAGAGGATGAACTCGTCGAAGCCTGCGTCGTGGTATTCGCCGATCAGGTTCGCGACCTCCTCGTGCGAACCGACCAGGGCCGTCCCGGCTCCGCCGCGAACGAGGCCTACTCCGGCCCACAGGTTGGGGTAGATCTCGAGCGAATCCTTGCTGCCGCCGTGCAACGCGGCCATCCGGCGCTGACCCTCGGACTGCGAGGACGAGTGCAGTGCGTGAGCCTGCGACACCTGATCCTCGGGAAGCTCGTCGAGAAGCTTCTGCGCGACGGCCCAGGCATCTTCGGACGTGTCGCGGCTGATGGTGTGCAGGCGAATGCCATAGGTGAGCTTGCGGCCCTCGGCGTCCGCGAGCGCCTGCACCTTCTCGATCTTGGCGCGAGCGTCGGCCGGCGGCTCGCCCCACGTCAGGTACGTCTGCACTCGCTTGGCGGCGACCGCCAGAGCCGGCTCGGACGAGCCGCCGAACCAGAACTCCGGCAGTGGATCCGGCGCTTCGGACACCCGTGCGTCGGCGACCTTGAAGAACTCACCCTCGTGGTCCACCGACGGCTCGGTCCAAATGCGTTGCACCAGTTCGAGGAACTCGTCGGTGCGGGCGTAGCGCCGATCGTGGTCGATCCAATCCCCGAAACGCCGCTGTTCGACGTCGTCGCCCCCGGTGACGATGTTGAACAGCACCCGACCCTCCGAGAACCGCTGCAACGTCGCGGCCTGCTGCGCCGCCAACGTGGGCGGCGTGAGGCCGGGACGGAAGGCAACGAGGAACTTCAGCCGTCGGGTGCTCTGCAGTAGAGCAGCCGTGGTCAGCCACGCGTCCTCGCACCAGGTTCCCGTCGGAGTCAGCACGCCCTCGAAGTCGAGTCGGTCCGCAGCCTGCGCCACCTCGGTGAGGTAGCGCAGCGACGGGCGACGAAACCCGGCGGGTTCGCGGAGGTTACCGGATGCGTGGGAGGCGCCGACGATGGAACGGCCGTCGCCCGCGGTGGGAAGGAACCAGAAGATGCGTGCGGTCACGAGTGAACTCCTACGACGTGGTGGGTGATCAGTTGGTGGCTCGTCAGTTGCTGGAGAGGGTGGCGTCGGCGATGGCGTCGGCGTACCGCGTGTCGACGAAGTCCGCGAACGTGTTGCCGCCGGGAATGCTTCCGCTCTCGACGAAGGCATCGAAGAGTGCCTGCTCGGACTCGATCACCGTGTCGTCGAGCGCAATTGCGGGTCGCTGGCTTCGTCCCTGAGCCAATTCACCGGCGGCAGGGTCGATGCCGACGGCCGTGGAGTACGCCGCCGCCCACTCGGCCGGGTTGGCGTTCGCCCAGGCGGACGCCTTGGCCAGACGAACCACGAAGTCCTGCAGGGCAGTGTTCTTCGCGGGATCGTCGAGCGCCTGCTGCGAGGCGATGCCGAAGCCGTAGCCGTTGGCGACGCCCTCTGCGGTGGTGAGCGTTTTCGAGCCGTTCTGGACCTGCGCGATCGCGGTGAACGGATCCCAGATCGCCCAGGCGTCGACCTCACCCGAGGTGAACGCCGTCAGCGCGTCGGCTGGCTGAAGAAAGACCAGCTGAACGTCATCGGTGGTCAACCCTGCCTTCTGCAACTGCAGCAGGACATGGCCGTGCGCGGAACTTCCCTTGCCGACGGCGATCTTCTTGCCGCGCAGGTCGGCGAACGTGGCGAGAGTCGAATCGGGCGGCACGAGAATCTGATCCCCGCTCGCGTCGTTGCTGTAGGCGGAGACGACCTTGATGCGCGCATTGGCTGCGACTCCGAACACCGGGGGTGTGTTGCCGGTGACCGCGAAGTCGATCTGACCGGCCGTTGCGGCCTCCACCTGCGGCGGGCCGGAGGTGAAGGTGGAGAACGCGACATCGTACGGCGCAGAGTCCAACTCACCGGACGCACGAAGCAGGGCTTCGGTGCCACCCTTCTGGTCGCCGACGTCGAGGGTGACGGTGGCGAGCTGATCGTTCGAGACGAGTTCGGGCGCTTCGGTGGAAGTGGTGTCGCTACCGCGGGAGACGCAGCCGGTGAGTCCGACAACCGTCAGGGACAGGGCAGCGAGTATCCCGACGGCGCGCAGCGATCGGGAACGAGCGTATGACGACATGCGTGAACGATCCTTCGTATCAGTGAAATCGATGAGTTCGGTGAAATCGATCGGTTCAGTGGACGCCGAGCGCCCCGAGCAGATGAGTGCGGATGCGAGAGAATCCGGCTGTTCCTCGGTCGCGTGGACGAGGCAGGTCGATGGTGACGGTCTCGGCCACGCCACCCCCGTCGAGCACCAACACCCGGTCTCCCAACACAATTGCCTCGTCGACGTCGTGCGTGACCAGGAGGATGCCGAATCGGTGCCGACCCCACAGGTCGAGCAGCAGCGACTGCATGGACAGCCGAGTGAGCGCGTCGAGAGCGCCGAACGGTTCGTCGAGCAGCAGCAGCTCCGGCTCGCCCACCAATGCTCTGGCCAATGCGGCGCGCTGAGCTTGGCCGCCGGACAACGTCATCGGCCATGCGTCGCGCTTGTCGGCGAGGCCGACTTCGTCGAGGGTCGCATCCGCAGCTGTCAACGCATCGTTCCCCGTCACGCCGGCTGTGTTGAGCCCGTAGGACACGTTCTGGCGGACCGAGCGCCACGGAAACAGCCGCGGTTCCTGGAACGCCACCGCGGGATGCCCGGCGACATGCCGCTCCCCGGTGTGGTCCGTCGACAGTCCTGCCAGAACACGCAGAATCGTCGACTTACCGGAGCCGGATCGTCCCACCAGCGAGACGATCTCGCCGCGTTCGATGGACAGGTCGACACCCTTCAACACATGACTGGCACCGTAGAACTTGTCGATGCCGCGCAGCGTGGCGACCGAGGTCGTCGTCGAGGTCATGAATCAAGCATCCAATCGGTAACGGAGAGCTCGTTTTTCGAGGATTCGGACGATGCCGTCGGTGGCGATTCCCATCAGGGCGTAGACGACGAGCCCGAAGATGATGGTGTCCACCCGCAGGAAATCGCGCGCATTGTTGATGATGTAGCCGAGCCCGGATTCGGCGTTGATCTGCTCGGCCACGATCAGCGACAACCACGCAATGGCCAACGACTGACGAAGTCCCACCAGCAGTTGCGGGGCGATGCTCGGCGCAATGATCGTGGTGAACCGCTGACGCCACGAGAAACCGAGTACGACGGCCGTGTCGAGGAAATTGCGATCGATCTGGCGGATGGCCGAGAACGTGTTGAGGTACAACGGAAATGCGACTCCCAGAGCAACGAGCAGGATCTTGGGAGTCTCTCCGATTCCGAACCACAGGATGAACAGCGGGATGAGACCGAGGTGCGGTAACGCGCGCAGCATCTGCAACGGCGGGTCGACGGTTGCCTCGGCAAGTTTGGACAGTCCGACGAGCGCTCCGAGCGCCACCCCGATCACCCCACCGAGCACGAGCCCCTGGACTACGCGAGTTCCGGAAATGGCCAGGGCGTTCGCCAGTTCGCCGTTGCGCAGCAATTCCAGACCTGCATCGAAGATCAGTGACGGTGCAGGCAGCACTCGTTCGGAGAGAACTCCGGCAGCGCTGGCGATCTGCCACAGAACAAGGAGGACGACCGGCGACAAAGCCCGCACGACGGTCCAGCGGTACCGCTGCCACGCAGACCCTTTCGGCGAGACGGGTGTGGAGCCGATGTCGGAGGCATCGCTGTCGCTCACGTCCACGGGTCCCGCGGGAGCGGCATACGACGTCATGACCATGGGTACAGGCCTTCCGGTTGAGTGCGGGCAGGTTCGACTCACCACCATCCATCACACGTCGGGTCCTGGACCAGGGTTCGAATCAGCGTGAATACAAGTCGGGCAGAATCGGACATATGACCGTCGAGCCCATCCACACCGAGCGCCTGACCCTTCGTCTGTACGAAACCGCCGAAGCGGACAGGATCCTCACTTACTACAGCGACCCGGAAGTCTGCCGCTATCTGCTCCACGAAGCGTGGACACACACCGATGCGGTTGCTGCGGTGGGCAAACGGATGAAGCGAATCGGACTGCACACCCAAGCACTCGCGATGGTCGCCGAGCACGAGGGAACGGTGGTGGGAAATGTCGAGGCGTGGTTGGTCGACGGTTCCCCGGCTCTCGTCGAACTCGGCTGGACGTTCTCCCCCGACGTTGTGGGCCGCGGGTACGCCACCGAGGCGGTCACCGCCTTGATCGAGCACGTGTTCTCGTTACCCCAGATCCACCGCGTCAGCGCACAGCTGGACGGCCGGAACGACGCCTCTGCCCGACTGGCCGCGCGGGTCGGGATGCGACGGGAAGCGCACTTTCGACAGAACTGGTGGTGCAAGGGTGAGTGGACCGACACCCTCGTCTACGCGATGTTGCGTGAAGATCGCTGACCGGCGCGCTGCGTTCACCTCTCGAACACCTCTGGTTCGGCTCTGCGACATCGACCGGTGACCCGCGGGCTGCACTCTCGGAGAACTTCACTCGAACTCAGAGGAGTTTCACCGAATGGTCTCGCGTCGTAGAGCAGCCCTGGTGGGCACGCTCGCATTGACCTCTGTCGTATCCGCGTCGATGACCAGCGTTGCCACGGCCGCGCCGGCACGCACGGCGTCGCCGCTGTGTCAGGTCGCAGACCTGCTCCCCACCGGATCGTCCGCAGGCCTCGGCTACCGATGTGCCGAAGCGGGCGAGCTTCTCGATCTGCCGATCGGTGAGGTGCGCGCGACGCAACCGTCGCTCGGGTACGACGAGGTGTATTACAAGCTCGGGCGATACACACTCGGCAAGGACGAGATCAACAAGAAGTTCGACGACTGGTGCGAGGCCAACGGCCAGGAAGAGGCCGCGTCCGCGTTGCCCGATGCACGACTGGACAATCCGTCGTCGTTCACCTGCACCGTCCCCGTCGGTCAGGAAACGCCCGACACCATCGCGCCCATGAAGACTGTCGTCATCGGTCCGGGCGGCGTGCCGTACCTGACCGACGGTCACCACACGCTGACCTCCTTCTACGAAACGGCCGACGGCGGACCGAATCTGCATCTGCGCCTGCGGGTGGTCGCGAACCTCAGTGACCTGAGCACAGCCGATTTCTGGGCGCGGATGAAGGCCGAGAAGTGGGTGTGGAACTACGACGTCGACGGCAACGAGGTTCCGGTGGAACAACTCCCGTCGGGAGTCGGTCTCGCCAAGTTCCAGAACGACAAGTACCGCAGCCTGACGTACTTCGCCCGCGACATCGGCTTCACCCCCGGAACCATCCCCTTCCAGGAATTCTATTGGGGTGCATGGGTTCGCGACTCGGGTGCCGTCGACATCAGCGGCTGGGACAGCAACAACCTGACGAGCTACCTCAGCACCGTCGAGGCGGTGTCGCGTGCACAGGTCGCGGCTCCCAAAGACGCGGTGATCGACAGTGGCCGCACCGCAGCGGAACTCGGCGCGCTGAACGCGTGGAACGACGGTAAGGCAGCCGGCAAGGGAGAATTCGGAAAGCTCTCGGCCCCGTACTCGGACGACAAACCAGGCAAGCTGGCCTACGCCCTGCAGTACAAGATGGGGCTGCCCAGGTAGTTCCCGTCGGTCGTTCGTCACAACCCGGCCCGGCGACGAGACCGCAACCGCACACCCACGAACACGACGAAAGCAACTGCGACCGAGACGATGACGATCTTCTGCAGAATTTCGGCGTAGGCGTCGACCAGGTGCCAGTTCTCGCCCAGCTGATATCCCGCGGTGACGAAGATGGTGTTCCAGATCAGGCTGCCGAGTGTGGTGAGCACGAGGAACTTCCCGATCCCCATCCGCTCGATCCCTGCGGGCAGGGAGATGAAGCTGCGAAACAGCGGGACCATCCGGCCGAGAAACACTGCCTTCGAGCCGTGCTCGGTGAACCACACCTCGGATCGGTCGAAGTCGGTGGCCCTGATCAGCGGGATTCGCGCCACCAGTGCCCGCGTGCGCTCGCGTCCGATGAGCGCACCCACCGCGTAGACGATGATCGCGCCCAGGACCGAGCCGAGCGTCGTCCAGAAGAGCGCAGCACCGAAGGAGAACACGCCCTGACTGGCCGAGAATCCGGCAAGGGGCAGAACGAGTTCGCTCGGTATCGGCGGAAACAGGTTGTCGGCACCGACGACGACGGCGGCACCGGGGCCGCCGAGTGCGTCCATGACGCCGACCGCCCATCCGGCCAGCCCGTCGAGTTGCTCGGTGTCAGCAGGTGCAGCAATCAGCAAGTCGGACATATTCATTCCCCTGTTCGTCGGTGGCGTCTCCGGTCGAGACGGCCACCGAAAACGCTAGAAGTTCACCGAACGGGCGACATCGAGGAAAACCGTCGACCGTTCATGCGGGCTCCCCCGTCGACATCCTGCGGTTTACCGCAATGTCAGCGGCGACGTACCTCGCTACGCTGCTCGGGTGCAGGCAAACCACGTCGTGAATCCACCCGACCTGGCGGATCGAATTGCCGTGAGCTCGGTTGCCAGGCATTGGCTGGCGTCGCTTGCCGGGGTACTTCTCGGCGGTGTCACCGCGGTCTCGGCAGTTCTGTTCACCGTGGCAGCGATACTCGCCCTCGCGTCGGTGCGCCTCCTCGGCCGGCGGGGAGCGCTGGTGAGGGCTGCTGTCGATTCAGGTGCACTCGCGTTGAGCGAGTGGGATACTCGGCGAATCGTCCGCTTCCACGGCACACTCCGCACCGATGTCGCGGCCCCTCACCGCTGTCGCTGGTATCTCGCAACGCGCTGGACGATCGGGCTACTCGGTGTCGGCGTGGTCCTGCTGCTCACGCTGTGTCTCGTCGTGGCCGGCTCGATGATCTCGGCATGGGTCCTCAGCGGCAGCTGGGGCCTGATCGAGAACGTCGACCGAGTCGACGGTGGACTCGTAGCGCTGGTGTCGCTGCCCGGGATCCTCCTGATCTTCGTCGCGATCGCTGGAGTGGCAGGGGTGGGAGCGTTGGACCGCTGGTACGCCGTCCAGGTACTCGGACGACAGTCCGAACGAATACTGCACCGACGCGTGGCGGAGCTGACGAACAGCCGCGATCACGTGGTCGATGCCATCGACGACGAACGCCGTCGCATCGAGCGCGACCTGCACGACGGCATACAGCAGCACCTGGTGGCCCTGGGGATGCTCATCGGCCGTGCCCGCCGCGCCGAGAAACCCGACAAGATGCACGAACTCCTCACTCAAGCCCAGGCCACATCGCAGGAGGCGATCGACGAGCTACGCGAGGTCGCCAACAGGGTGTACCCGATTGCGCTGGACAAGGACGGCCTGCGAGCAGCTGTCGAAGCGATGGCCGAGCGAACCGGTGTTCCGGTTCGACTCACCTACGGACTGCCGAAGAGGCTGCGTCCCGCTGTGGAGTCGGTCCTGTATTTCGTCATCTCGGAGGCCGTGACGAACGCCGCCAAGCACGCCTGCCCGAAGCTGCTGAAGGTCGACATCACTCACCAGAGGTTCGACCGCGTGCTGGCAACCGTCACCGACGATGGGCCAGGCGGTGCCGATCCGTCCGGCACCGGCTTGTCCGGTCTGGCCCGCCGTGTCGCAGCTGTGGACGGCACGCTGAGCGTGCACAGCCCGGTCGGCGGCCCGACTGTCGTGACGGTGAGCGTTCCGTGCGGGTGATCGTCGCGGAGGACTCGACGTTGTTGCGTGAGGGTCTGGTCCGCCTGCTCGTCGACGAAGGCCACGACGTGATCGCGTCCGTGGGCGACGCCGATGAGCTCATGGTTGCCGTGGAAAAAGATCGTCCGGACATCGTCGTCACCGACGTGCGAATGCCACCCGGTCACAGCGACGACGGCCTGCGGGCAGCACTGACGATTCGCGATCGATGGCCGGAGGTGGCGGTGCTCGTACTCTCCCAGTACGTCGAAAACCGTTACGCGGCAGAGCTGATCGGCGGATCAGGCGGCAAGGTCGGCTACCTGCTCAAGGATCGCGTCGCGCAGGTCGACGAGTTCTTGGACGCCTTGGACAGGGTGGCCGATGGCGGAACGGCCTTCGATCCGGAAGTGGTACGACAGCTGTTGTCCCGTACCCGCCGATCGAATCCCCTCGACCGACTCACTCCGCGCGAGCGCGAGGTACTCGAGCTGATGGCGCAAGGTCTGACCAACGCACGAATTGCAGCCGATCTGTACCTCTCGCTGAGCTCGGTCGAGAAACACATCAACGCCGTGTTCGACAAACTCGGTTTGGCGAACTCCACCGGCATGAGCCGACGCGTCATGGCTGTGGTGGCCTACTTGCGTACGTGATCGGTCCGCCTACCAACGGTCGACGTGCAGCACCGTTTCGATCGGATCCCGCGGAGCGACTTTGAACGTCTCACCCGTGTAGTACGCCGTGGGAATCAGCGCACCCTGATGGAAGTCCTCGGGGATGCCGAGCAGCTCGGAGATCTCTCTTTCCTTGGCGAGATGGATTGTCGTCCAAGCCGTTCCGAGACCACGCGCCCGCGCAGCCAGGGCATAGTTCCATACCGCAGGCAGGAGTGAACCCCACAGACCGGCTTGATTTCCGGCCGGGAGGGTCTTGCCGGCCTGGATGCACGGAATGAGCAGCACCGGCACCTCGCCCATGTGCTCGCCGAGCCAGCTCGCACTGTCTCCGACGCGCTTCTGCACCGAGGCGCGTTCCGGGTCGTCTGCGAACAGCGCCGACGCGGAATGCCTGGAGGCCTGATACGCGGTGAACAGTTCGCCGTAGATCGCACCGATGCGAGCCCGAAGATCAGGATCGGTGACGACAATCCACTGCCAACCCTGCTTGTTCGAGCCGGACGGTGCCTGCAGAGCGATCTCGAGACATTCCTTGATCAGCTCCATCGGCACCGGCCGCGTCAGGTCCAGGCGCTTGCGAACGGTGCGCGTCGTGGTCAGCAACTCGTCGGGAGTCAGGTCGATGATCGGGAAGGAAGTCACCTCTCGATCATGCACCATTCGGCTCCTGCAGGGCCCGGTTGGTCAATGCATCGTTCGCAGCGTCCCAGCGCGCCGCCATGGACCTGCCCCCGTGCCCGTCCCCCTCATCGACGACGAGTGTCGACCCGGGCCAACGTCGATGCAGACGCCACGGCGTGACAGCGGGTCCCGAGATGTCCTTTCGGCCGTGGATCAGGACACCCGGGACATCACGCAAACCGTCGGCGCGATCGAGCAGAGGCGGATCGCAGAACCCGTCGTGCGACCAGTAGTGCGCGGCCAGTCGCACGAAAGCCAGACGAAACCGGTCATCCTCCCACCTGGGATCGCGTCTCATACCGCCGGTGCCGATCGATATGTGGACGTCCTCCCACAATGCCCACTCTCGGGATGCACTGTCGCGCAACGAGAGATCGGGCGAATTCATCAGTCGGTCGTAAGCGTCGACGATTCGGCCTCGGCCCCGTCGATAACCGACGCCCGACTGTTCGGCGAAGGTTGCGAACCGATCCCAGGCTTCGGGGAAGATCGCGCCGACGCCCTCGGTGATCCAGTCGACCTCCGCACGGCCGGTCGTGGTGACTGCGCACAACACGACACCGAGGACACGCGTCGGATGTTCGAGGGCGTAGGCAAGAGCGAGGGTCGCTCCCCATGACGCGCCGTTGACGATCCACGCCTCGACGCCGAGGTGCTCGCGCAGGAGTTCGATATCGGCGATCAGGTGCGCAGTGGTGTTGGTGTCCAACGACGTCGAGGGGTCCGACGCGTGCGGAGTGGACCGCCCGCACCCACGCTGCTCGAATCCGACTGCGCGAACACGGGTCAGGTCGAAGTGGCGACGAAACTGACTGGCATTCAGGGTCCCGCCTGGTCCACCGTGCAGGTAGACCGCCGGCACGCCATCGGACGGACCCCATTGCTCCCAGTAGATGCGTTGACCGTCCCCGACATCCAACATCCCGTGCTGCGTCGGCTCGTGTTCCAGTGCCATACCGCCATCACATCATTCGAGAGGCAGCATCGGTCGGATCGACGCCCACGCGGACGCGTCGAACCAGGACGGATTCGATTGCTGCGGCGATCGAAACACCTCGAGATTTCGACAATGATGCGACGGACCGAATATCCGACGCGAGGATCGGCTCGTCGAACAAGGCGATGTTCGTCGAGATCTTCCACTGCGGGCCGGGGACCGGGGTGCCGGTCAACCGACCTGCACCCCAGATTCCGCGTCTCGGATGACTACTGACCCAGAACAGCACCGGATGACCAGGTGCCATCAGACGCGTTCGGTAGTTGTCAGCGACGCACCAGTGCTCGTGCGCACGTCCAGCTTGGACCATCGGTGCGAGATCGGTCTTGTGCGGATTGCACTTGATCACCCATGCACCGAGAGTCCGATCGGTAATCGCCCGCGCAGTCACGTGGAAAGTGTAGAAGCTCAGGCCACCGCGTCGTTGCCCTGAGCCGCGGAGACCACCAGATTGTTTGCGGTGAGCTCGTTTCCGTTCTTGACGGCGTCGATCCACTGATCCGTCGTCGCTACCGCCGCGAAGTTCGACTGCAGGAGCACCATCAAAGCCTTGTGCAGTTGTTCGGCGGACACAGTGCCCGCCTCGTTCGACAGATTGATGGCGCCGGTGGCGTCGGCCAGGATCTCGACGGTCAAATCAAGGACCTCGGCGTCGGCGCTGGAGGCGAGGTCGCAGTTGTTGGTCATGTATCCGACGATGGTGACGGTGTCGATGTTGTTGCCCTGCAGCCACTTCGCGATGCCGGTTCCGGCGAACACGCTGCTGTACTTCTTCTCGACCCGCTCGAAGGACGGCTGCACGAGCGCCTGAATGTCGGGGTGCAGTTCGTACGTCGGGGTGCCCTTGACGAATGCGGGCGCGCCTTCGGGCATCTCGTGCTGCACGATCGCGACGGGAAGATCCTGCGCCGCAGCCGCTTCGATCGCGCGAACGATGTTGGCCAACGACTCGTCACGGGGCGGGTACTGAATCTGCAAGACACCCTCGAAGTACTCCTGCTGGACGTCGATGACGATCAATGCTCTGCGCGGTGCGGTCATGGTGTTCTCCTTCGACTGGCGATCTCGGTCGCTTCTCATCCTGCGGTGGCGGCCTTGCCTGCACGAGTGGCACGGATGCATACTTTCGATGGATTTGCGCCAACGTACAAGATCGGAGTCAGCCATGCGCATCGCGCTCTACGCGTTCGATGGCATCACGATGTTCCACCTCGCTGCGCCGCTGATGGTGTTCGGCGAGGTGACCCGACTCGGGCTCGCCCCGGACTGGGAGACGCGGGTGTGGTCCGACGAAGCCGGGTCGATCCGCACCGAGGAGGGGTTTCCGGTCGGCGAAATCGCTGGGCCCGATACCGTCGACTGGGCCGACATCGTCATCGTGACGTCCTGGCCGGAGTCGTTGCCGCACATAGGTACCGACTTCTCGAACGCACTTCGCGGTGCGCATACGCGAGGCGCAGAGATCGCGGGTCTGTGTCTCGGTTCGTTTGCCGTCGCAGACACCGGATTGCTCGCCGGCCGCCCCGCCGTCACACACTGGACGAAAATGCCCGAGCTGCGGGAGCGAAACGCGCACGCCGGCGTCGACGAGTCCGTGCTCTACATCGACCACGGTGACGTGATGACCTCTGCGGGCACTGCGTCGTCGATCGATTCCTGCCTCCACATCGTCCGCAAGCACCTCGGTTCGGCTGCGGCGACGCGGGTGGCGCGCAGCCTGGTGGTCGCACCCCATCGCGACGGCGGACAAGCGCAGTACATCGAACGTCCGGTCGTCGAAGCATCCGGAGACACCACGATCGCCGACGTACAGAGCTGGGCACTCGAACGACTGGACGAGCCGTTGCCCATCGAGCGACTGGCCGAACGCGCGCGCATGAGCCGACGCAGCTTCATCCGCCAGTTTCAGCTCGAGACAGGGTCCACCCCCGCTCGCTGGGTGCTGGACAAACGACTCGAGGAAGCTCGGAGCCTGCTCGAAACCACCGATCGCAGTATCGAGAACATCGCTGCCCTCTGCGGATTCGGCAGCGCTGTTACTCTTCGCCAAAACTTCCGCTCGGCATTCGCGGTGACCCCGACGGCGTATCGACGACAATTCGCCGTCGGATGTGCGCCCACGGATGCGGCCGACAGGCAAGGATGAGCGACGTGATCCTGTGGATAGTTGCCGGCGTCGAGCTCGCCGCCATCATTGCTCTCGGTGTGGTCTTGATCGTCTCGCGTCGGAAGTTGAAGCACACGCGTCGTGCACTCGACCGCGCCCTCGAATCTCAGCAACGTCGAAAGCGACGCGGCCTGGTGCCCTTCGCGATCAGAACCGCCTTCCACACCACGGACTTGCTTATCACCAAGGGCTTCGGCGCAACGGTCCGCAACTCCGTCGAGGATCTGGCCGGCTGGGCCAAGGTCGAACGCCCCGACTTGGCGCGCATGACCGCCGACGGCGACATCGTGGTGATGTTCTCCGACATCGAAGGGTCCACCGCACGCAACGAGGAACTCGGCGACCGCGGCTGGGTGAAACTGCTCGAGAAGCACAACAAGCTGATCCGCAAACACGTCGACGACCACGGAGGTCACGTGGTGAAGAGCCAGGGCGACGGCTACATGATCGCCTTCTCCGACCCTGCCCAAGCGGTGCGCTGCGGGGTGAAAGTCCAAGAGGCGTTGCTGAAGAACCCCGACCGCTGGGACCGCATCCGCGTACGCATGGGCGTACACGTGGGCAGTTCCGTGCGACGCGGCGACGACCTCTTCGGACTCAACGTCGCTATGGCGGCACGCGTCGCGGGACAGGCCGATGGCGGCGAAATTCTGGTCAGCGAACCGGTGCGGAATGCCATCGGCGCGGCGCATGATCTGACTCTCGGTACTCCGCGAGACGTCGAACTCAAAGGAATGAGCGGAAGTTTCCAGTTGTATCCGGTGGCGCTACCGGTGTTGCCCGACGCCGAGGTCGAGCAACTCGGCTAGATCTGCTCGCCCACAGTCATACTCAGCAGGTGATAGCTCAGACACTTGCCGTGTCCGTCGAGCACCGGGCTACCCGTCACTCCCCCACCGAGCACGCCGGGTAGCTCGAACACCAACCCGGAGACCAGAGGCATTGCAGTGCGGCGCACGTCTCCGGTGACCAGCGGTGCGAAATGCGTAGCGACGGCATCTACAGTCAGTTCGCGGGCCAGTAGCTCGTAGTGTTGGTCTGTCCGCGGGAAGACAGCGAGGATCAGGGTGTCGCCCTTGTCCCCGGTTCGCACGTCGGCGAGATCGTCGACAGTCGTCATACCGTCACCTCCGTGGTGTGTACAGCGGTCGTTACCTGTGCACGTGGAATGAGACACGATCTGATGGCAAGAACCTCGGCGCTGCTGCTCCGTGCGCCACCTCCCCCGGCCGGGCCGTTGGTGTACAGACTTTCGACTTCCCACCCCACCAACGAGGCTGTCTCCGCGTTGGGCACCTTTGCCGTGACGCGCAATCGCACTTCTGGGACATCGGTTGGGGTAGCAAGTCCGCGGAATGCCGCACCCGCCCCGATGTACTCGATCCCCACATTCTCGGCCGGAATGCCGTGCACCTCCCACAGTCGTTGCTGCACAATCTCTCCGGCGAGCTCCGCACGCTGCAGTGCGCGTGGCCCGGCGTAGCTGATCTGCCCCTCACCGAGCCAACCGCCGCGGAATCCGAGAGTCACCTTCAGCTCCTCGGGCCGCATGCTGCCCGTCGCCCCCGACACCGCCACCCGATCGGGTCCGACGGTCTCGAAGGAGACTCCGGTGAAATCGGCGGTCACGTCCGGCGTCAGATACCTGGCGGGATTGCCCACCTCGTAGAGCAACTGCTCGGCGCACGTTCGCCGCGTCAACTCCCCGCCGGTACCGTCGACTTTGCCGAATTCTGCTGCGCCATCGGCACGTACGTCACCGAAAGGAAATCCCAGATGTGCCAGACCCTGCACCGGCTTGGTGACCGGGTCGGCGAAGTAGCCACCGGTCAGTTGACCCGCGCATTCGAGAAGATGTCCGACGGCCGTCCCCGCACCGAGTGTCTCCCAATCCTGCCCGGCCCAACCGAATTCGTGCATCAAGGGTGCGAGATACAGCGCCGGATCGGCGAGACGGCCGGTGACGATCACATCCGCACCGACGTCGAGTGTGGGCAGTACCGCATCGGCCCCGATATAGGCGTTGGCCGATACCAGCTCCTCGGAATGCTCCGACAGCGGCCGGCCGGTCTCCCACACCACCGGATCGATGCGACGCACCGCGTCGAGCACGTCGTCGCCGGTGACGGCAGCGATGCGCACCGAACGCGAGCACACCTGCTCCGCCACCTGGGCGACCACCGCGGCTGCCGCAACAGGATTCGCGGCTCCGGAGTTGGTGACGACGGTGATGCCCTGCTCGGTGGTCGAACCGAGTACTGCGCGCATGCGCGCTGCCAGGAGCGGGTCGTAGCCCGTCGTGGGATCGAGCAATTTTCGGGCTTGCCCGGCTGCAACCGTCCGCTCACCGAGGCACTCGAAGATGAGATAGTCGAGCTCACCGCGCTCGGCCAAAACCTGTGCCGGGTCGATGCGGTCGCCGGCGAAGCCTGCTCCGGCCCCGAGCCGGATCGTTCCGTCGCGACTCATGACGACCACAGGGGGATCGCGCCGGTGGCCATGGCAACGCCGAGCATGCCGAGACTGATCAGCCACGCCCACCCCAGCGTGTGCCGAATGTGCTTACCGATGTCGACTTTCGCGAGACCCACCAGAAGGTAGAACGCGCCGGTCATCGGACTGATCGGGAATCCGACCGTTTCCTCACCGATGATCGAGGCTTGCGCCAGATCGATTGCGCTGACACCGAACTGGTCACCCACCTCGATGAGGACCGGCAGCACGCCGAAGTAGTACGCGTCCGGGCCGAAAATCAGGCTCATCGGGACGGCGAACACGCCGACGATGAGCGGTAAGGCGGGGGCCATAGCGTCCGGAATGGCATTCGCTGCGCTTACTGCCATCGACTCGATCATGCCGCTGCCGTCGAGCACACCGAGTAGTACCCCTGCAGCCAACAACGTGCCGACCATCAGCATCGCGCCGACGGCGTGGGCCTCGATGCGGGCGGACTGGGCCTTCATTCCGCGGTAGTTGACGAGGAGCGCCACGATAGTGGCGATGATGAAGCAGGTTTCCGGAGGGGCGACGGCGGCGATCAACGCAGCCAACGTCGCGACTACCAGGAAGGCGTTGACCCAGAACAACTTCGGCCGCAGCAGCGCTCGGTCACTCGACGCGGTTGCCGGACCGTCCGAATCGTCCGCGCCGGTCGACGGGCTGCCGGGGTCCTCGTTCGCGTCACCGACCGCGGATCCGGTATCCCCGGATCCCACGGATACGCGTTCGGCGACTCGCGCCGTCGACTCCTCCACGACGGCCGACGCATCGCCCGCGGCAACCTTGGCCAGACGGGTCCGCTCACGCCGACCCAGGTAGTAGGCAGCACCCAGTGCCAACACGACCCCGGCGATCTGCGCAGGAATCAGCGGGACCCACAGTTCGTTGGCGTCGACACCCACAGTTGCTGCAGCGCGAGCAGTCGGACCACCCCAGGGGACCATGTTCATCACTCCGGCACCGAGACCGACGCAGGTGGCCAGAACGAGTCTGCTCATACCGAGACGTTCGTAGATCGGCAGCATGGCGGGGACGGCGATCAGGAACGTGGTTGCGCCGGCACCGTCGAGGTGAGCCACCACGGCGAGGGCAGTGGTCGCGACTGCGACGGTCGGCGGGGCGCTACCTGCCCAGCGCACGATGCGGGCGATGATGGGATCGAACAGACCTGCGTCGCGCATGATCCCGAAGAAGACAATCGCGAACAGGAACATGGCCGCGACGCCCACCACGCCACCCAGCCCGTCCTTGACGAACCCTGCCACCTCGGACGGTGAGTTGCCGGCCAGGAACGCCGCAGCGAGTGGGACACCCGCGAGCGCAACGATGGCCGCGACGCGTTGGGTGAACAACAGCAGCAGGATGACGGCAATCGTCCCGAAGCCGAGCAGTGACAGCATGTGATCTCCTTCATCGAATACGTCGAGTGTTGTGCAGATCACTCACGCAGTCCAACATCAGTTGGGTATAGATTCATTCGCTGTGAGCATCAATCTCGGCATCGCACACCTACGGGCCATCGTGGCGCTGGCCGATCTCGCGAGCTTCACCTCGGCGGCGGCGTCCCTCGGGGTTTCACAACCGAACCTCAGTCGCACGGTCGCCGAGGCGGAGCGCCGCCTGGGCGTGCGACTGTTCGTACGCACCACCCGCAGCGTCGACCTCACCGGTGATGGACACGACGTGACGGCCTATGCCCGTCGGGTCTTGCTCGAGTTCGATGACGGCCTGGAGCAGATCGGGCGCTTCGTCTCGGGCGACCGCGGAACCGTCACCATCGCGTGCCTACCGTCGATCGCGGCGACGTTCCTCCCGCCGTACATCGTCGGATTCCGCGACAGCCATCCCGATGTCTCAGTGCACATCAGGGACGGCCTGCGCGACGACGTAGTGGCCTCCGTACGTGACGGTTCCGTGGATTTCGCGGTGGTTGCTGCCTCGGGGCGAGCGAACGATTTGATGCGTACGACAGTCAGCACCGACGCATTCGTGTGCGCACTACCGTCGAATCACGCTCTGGCGCAGCGCAAGAGCCTGAGATGGACCGACCTCGCCGACGAGCCGTTCATAGCCTTCGGCCCGGAATCGAGCATCGCGTCGCACGTGCGACTGGCACTGGAAAACGCCGGAGTCGACGTCGGACCGTCGGTTCAGGCACACAACGTGGCCGCGGTGGCGGGCCTGACCGCGGCGGGACTCGGCATCACCGTCATCCCGGAATTGGTGGTGCCGATGATGTCGTTCGCGAGCCTCGTCTACCTGCCCATCGAGCCGACGATCCATCGCACGATCTCCGTTGTCCAACTGCCAGGGCGTCGCCACAGTGCGAGCTGTACGGCGTTTCTCGACATCTTGGTGCCGCCCCGTAACGAATGAATGGGCCATTCAGTACGTCTGAGCGCGTGAAAGTCACATTGATCCGAACGGGGTGGGCGGGGGCCGGGTCCGAACGGGGTGGGTGGTGGACCGAATGATGGTCCACCCCAATACGAATGAATGGCCCATTCACAACGTCTGAGCGCGTGAATGGACCATTCATTCGATGGGGGGTGAGCCAGAGAAACTACAGCTTGAACGACTCCAGAGCCTCGTTGAAGGTCTTGGACGGACGCATCACTGCAGCAGTGGCTTCGGGGTCCGGGTAGTAGTAGCCGCCGATGTCGACTGCCTTGCCCTGGACCTCGTTGAGCTCGGAGACGATCTTGTCTTCGTTCTCCGACAGCGTCTTCGCCAGTGCGGCGAAGTGCTTCGCCAGTTCGGTGTCCTCGGTCTGTGCGGCCAACTCCTCGGCCCAGTAGAGGGCGAGGTAGAACTGGCTGCCGCGGTTGTCGAGTTCACCGGTCGAGCGCGACGGGCCCTTGCTGTTCTCGAGCAGCTTGCCGGTGGCGGCGTCGAGTGCCTTGGCGAGGATGGTCGCCTTGACGTCGCCGGTCTTGGTGCCGAGGTCTTCGAGGCTCACTGCCAGAGCCAGGAACTCGCCGAGCGAGTCCCAGCGCAGGTGGTTCTCCTCGATCAGCTGCTTGACGTGCTTGGGAGCCGAGCCACCCGCACCCGTCTCGTACAGTCCGCCGCCTGCCATCAGAGGAACGATGGAGAGCATCTTGGCGCTGGTGCCGAGTTCGAGGATCGGGAACAGGTCGGTGAGGTAGTCACGCAGAATGTTGCCGGTCGCGGAGATGGTGTCGAGTCCGCGGACCAGACGCTCCATCGTGTACCGGATCGCGCGAACCTGCGACATGATCTGGATGTCGAGGCCCTCGGTGTCGTGATCCTTCAGGTACGTGCGCACCTTGCCGATGAGCTCGTTCTCGTGCGGGCGGTACGGGTCGAGCCAGAAGACGACCGGCATTCCGGACTCACGGGCGCGCGTCACGGCGAGCTTGACCCAGTCCTGGATCGGCGCGTCCTTGACGATGCACAGGCGCCAGATGTCGCCCTCTTCGACGGTCTGCGTGAGCAGTACCTCGCCGGTGGCGATATCGGTGATGTTGGCGACGCCTGCCTTCGGTACCTCGAAGGTCTTGTCGTGCGAGCCGTACTCTTCGGCCTTCTGCGCCATCAGGCCGACGTTGGGGACGGTGCCCATCGTCGTCGGATCGAACTGTCCGTTGGTCTTGCAGAAGTTCACCATCTCCTGGTAGATCCGGGAGAACGTCGACTCGGGGTTGACGGCCTTGGTGTCCTTGGGACGACCGTCGGCTCCCCACATCTTGCCGCCGGCGCGAATCATCGCGGGCATCGAGGCATCGACGATCACGTCGCTGGGCGAGTGGAAGTTCGAGATACCGCGCGCGGAGTCGACCATCGCCAGCTCCGGGCGGGTCTCGTGACACTTGTGCAGGTCTTCGATGATTTCGTCACGCTTGGACGCCGGGAGTGTCTCGATCTTGGCGTACAGGTCCGACAGGCCGTTGTTGACGTTGACGCCCAGCTCTTCGAAGATCTCGTTGTGCTTGGCGAACGCGTCCTTGTAGAACACGCGAACGGCGTGGCCGAACACGATGGGGTGCGATACCCGCATCATCGTGGCCTTCACGTGGAGGGACAGCATGACGCCGGTCTCGTAGGCGTCCTGCATCTGCTCCTCGTAGAAGTCGAGGAGCGCCTTCTTGCTCATGAACATCGAGTCGATCACGTCACCGTCGGTGAGCGAGACCTTCTCCTTGAGCACGATCGGCTCGCCGTCCGCGGGCAGCAGTTCCATCTTGATCTCACGGTCTCCGTCGACGACCGTCGACTTCTCTCCGTGGTAGAAATCGCCCTCGCGCATGTGCGCGACGTGGGTGCGTGACGCCATCGACCATTCGGTCATGGAGTGCGGGTGCTTGCGGGCGAATTCCTTGACCGCCTTGGGTGCACGGCGGTCCGAGTTACCCTCACGCAGAACAGGATTGACCGCGCTGCCGAGGCACTTGGTGTACCGGTCGCGGATCTCGCGCTCTTCGTCGGTCTTCGGGTTGCCGGGGAAGTCGGGGATCGCGTAGCCCTTGTCCTGCAGTTCCTTGACGGCAGCGAGCAACTGCGGCACCGATGCGCTGATGTTCGGCAGCTTGATGATGTTGGTCTCGGGCAGCTGAGTCAGCTTGCCCAGCTCGGCGAGGTTGTCGGTCACTCGCTGGTCTTCGTTCAGGTAATCGGGGAACTCGGCGAGGATGCGGTTGGCAACGGAGATGTCACTCGACTCGACGTTGATCTCGGCCGCGCTGGCGAAAGAACGTATGACCGGCAGAAACGCGTGAGTCGCCAACATCGGCGCCTCGTCGGTCAGGGTATAGATGATGGTCGGCTTCTTCGCTGTCATGTTTCGCCTTTGCCTCAGTTTCAACGTCGTCTTTTGGATGCGTCCACCGTCGACTTTAATCTTTGAACCGGCCGCTGTGCCGGGCAGTGGGGTATCACTCCATCTGCGCCTCGAAGTTACCGGCCGGTAACGAATCTGCTGGTCCGCGCTGTGCTCCCCGGATGCCCGTTCCGGATCGACCGTGGCGCACCCGTACAAAAAGATGGCCGATTTGTACAAGCGGGACACCGCACGGCACGGGCAACATGGACCGCACACCCCGACGACCGTCTCCGCTCCCCCAGCGCAGGCGAATTCACGAGAGAGAACCCTGCCGGGCACACGACCGATATTCGATTTACACATTGCCTCGTAATTCCACAATTCGGGAAACTCCATTTCCCGTGACTCCGCCGCATATCTGCCGAAACCACACGCAGAGTGCGGCTTTTCCATTCCTTTTTCGCGATGAAAACATTGGGCCAGAGTCCCTCAAACTTGTTCTTGTACAGGATATTTGGACGGCGCATTCTTCCTCACGGAGAAATCCCCTTCGCGGTGAGGCGATGGAAACGCAACTGATTCAGCGTTTAATGGACGCGACACACATCGAGTTTAGATTTCCGTCCATGACAAGAAATCGAATGATCTTCAATGCCTTTCAGATGAATACCGTCTCGCACACCTACCACGGTCTGTGGCGTAATCCGAAGACCACCCAGGTGCACTTCGACACCCTCGACACGTGGGTCGACCTCGCCAAGACACTCGAGCGCGGCAAGTACGACGCCCTGTTCCTGGCGGACGTCGTCGGGATCGATCCCGCGTACGAAGGCAAGTGGAACGCGTACATCGAGGAGGGGCTGCACATGCCCTGCCACGACCCGGCTGCTCTCTGCGCCGCTCTCATCGGGGCAACCGACAATCTCGGTCTGACGTTCACCAGCTCGATCCTCACCGAGCACCCCTTCAGCTTCGCCCGCAAGATGTCGACGATGGACCACCTGAGCAAGGGACGCATCGGGTGGAACATCGTCACCAGCGCCACTCACTCGGCCGCACAGAACTTCGGCTTCGACAAGATCGTCGAGCACGACGAGCGATACCGCTGGGCGGACGAGTACATGAAGGTCGTCTACAAGCTGTGGGAAGGGTCCTGGGACGACGGCGCGGTGCTCGCCGATCGCGAAGCCGGCGTCTACGCCGATGCCGACAAGATCCACCGGATCTACCACCAGGGAGAGCGGTACAAGGTCCTCGGCCCACACATGGCATCCCCGTCCCCGCAGCGCACACCGGTCATGTACCAAGCGGGATCGTCGAAGGTAGGACGCGAGTTCGCATCTCGTCATGCCGAGGCCACGTTCGTGGTCTATCCGACGATCGAGGGAGCCCGCAAGGGAATTGCCGAGCAGCGCAAGGAAACGGTGGCTGCCGGCCGCAACGCCGGCGACCTCAAGTTCATCCAGGGCTTCTCGTTCGTCGTCGGCTCCACCGAGGAGGAGGCCTGGCGCAAGTCCGCCGAGATCGACGAGGACATCAGCTACCGGGGCCTGGCCGCACACATCGGCCGCGACATGGGCATCGACGTATCCGGCCTGGACCCGGACATGCCGATCGAGCAGACCTCGATGTCGGGAGTGCAGGGGTACGCGCGCATGTTCGAGGACTCCAACAACGGACAGAAGGCCAAGGTCTCCGATCTCGTCGGGGCCCTGTCCTACGCCAGCCGCATGGTGGGCACCCCCGAGCAGATCGCCGATCAGCTCGAGCAGTGGCAGGACGCGGGTGTGGACGGCGTCAACCAGATCATCCAGTACTTCCCCCAGTCGGCCGAGGATTTCGTCGACTACGTCATCCCGGTGCTGCAGGAGCGTGGACTGGCGCAGAAGGAATACGGATCCGGCACGTTGCGCGAACGGATGTTCCCGGAGATCGGGCCTCAGCTCCCCGATCGGCACGCCGCTGCCAAATATCGCGGAGCCTTCGTGCGCGACGCCGAAGTCAGTGGCGCCGGCGGCACCCACGTCGACTGGGTCACCGCGGGCGTCTGACACGCCACCACGACCCTCACGCATCGCCCAGCAGGACGGGGATGGTCGCACTCGGCGTCCATCCCCCTCCGCCCACACGCATCCAGCACTCGGAACGGCACCCACATGACCCGAACGACAATGTCACCCGCACTCGTCGACGTTTCCGACGACGCGAGCCTGCTTCGCACGACCTTCGCACTGTTTCCGTCGGGCATCGTCATGCTCTCGGCACTGATCGACGACGTGCCGGTCGGCCTCGTCGCCTCCTCCTTTCAAGTCGGGATCTCCGCCGACCCGCCCCTCGTGCTGTTCGCAGTGCAGCACACCTCGACCACCTGGCCGACACTGCGCCGAGCCCCACGCCTCGGCGTGTCGGTGCTCAGTGGACTTCACCGATCCGCGGTGGGTCGGATGTCCGCGAAATCCGGAGATCGATTCGCCAGAATCGACACATTCACCTCCGAGACCGGAGCACATTTCGTCGGCGGTGCCGCAGCGCACCTCGAATGCAGCATCCATGCGGAGATTCGAGCCGGCGACCACGACGTCGTGCTGATGGAGGTCCACCGAATGGGCAGCGACCCGAGCACCGAACCTCTCGTGTGGCACGGATCCACCCTGCGGTCCATGACCCCACCCGAACCCACTCACTGACCTCGACGCGAACGGACCAATCATGCTCACCACGAATATCGTTGTTGCACTCGACCTCTCATCTGACGACGCGTCGGATCCACAATGGCTGACCGACCCACCGATCGCCGACACCGTCCACATCCGGGCAGACGATCTCGCCGCCGCTCAGCTCGCCCGAGCTCGCCTGCGAACGTCGCACACCGACCGCGGGTGCCGCGCAGATGCGCCGTTGGTCGTCCTCGACATCGCAGTTCATATTGCGCACGACGCGAGAACAGCGCGCGCAGATCTGGCCGACGCAGGAGTCCACGCCCCCAGGACCGTCTGCTACATCGGCACACCGTCGGGACTGGCCGGCCTCATCGCCGACATCGAGGCAGCACACGTGGCAGACGGCGTTACGATCGTTCCCATGCTCGACGCCCATCGAGTCGAACTGGAACGCCGTGTGCTCGACGAGGTGATGCCGTTGCTGGGCACCGCCGGGACGCGACTCGAATCGTCGTATCGCAGAACGGCCTGACACGCCGACCTCCGGGCCGAGGTTGTTACGCCGGGGAAATACAGCCGTCAATCACTCGATCTACCGTCGAGCGGTCGGATCGCCGACACCGGGAGGAGGACCCACGTGCCGCACTGGTCCACGTCCGGGCTGAGCCCCCAGGAACAGGTGAGCTACTGGGGTGACGTGGTGTGCGAGGCCTTCACACCGTTGACTCCCCATCGAGGCCGTTCGCAACGAGACCGCAGTTCCGTGCCCGACGGCGTCCCTGGCTGGGTCGACTCGCAGGAACTGGCGGTGATCAACTGCGCCGAAATATCATCGGTGACACAGGTTCTCGCACACGGTCGACGAGAAGTCGCGCGAGCGCCATTGGACGCCGTATTCGTCAACCTGCAGTTGGAAGGAACCTGCCTGGCCGAGCAGGACGACCGTCGCTCACTGATCACTCCCGGCTCGATCACCGTGTTCGACACCACCCGCCCCTACCGGATGGAATACCGCGAACCGGAGGGCAACGCACTGTGGAAGGTGCTGTCGTTCCGCATTCCGCGGGAACTGTGGAACCCCGAGCGAGTGACGGGAAGCAGCATCGACACCACCACGGGTGCGGGCGCGCTGGTGGGGACGATGATGTCGGTTCTGTGGAAGGAGAGCTCGGCGCTCGACCCGATCGCTCTCGCGAGCCTCGACCGATCGTTCGTCGATGTGCTCACCGCGGTGGCCGGATCGACGACGACCACGCGCGACTCGGAGACACGCGACAAGGCCACCCGAATGATGCTGCGCCACTACATCCGCTCCGCCCTACCCTCGGGCCGCGTCAGTGCCGACGCCGCAGCGCGCGAGGCCATGATCTCGACGCGCACGATGCACCGTCTTCTGAACGCGGCCGGCACCACCTTCTCCGAATGCGTGCGCCACGAACGGATGAACGGCGCGATACGCGACATCCTCGCCGGCGATCCCGCGGTCACGCTCGGCGAGATCGCTGCGCGGTGGGGCTTCTACGACAGCTCGCATCTGACACGTACCTTCCGCCGCCAATTCGACTGCACACCGATGGAGTACCGGACGCGTCACCGCGACGGCGGGCATCGAACATCTCCCTGACCACCGTCGGAGCATCCGATTTGCCCGAATTGGAACAACAGACCCCTCCCCGACCGTTGAACGAATCATGACGACCTACAAGACTGTCAATCCCGCCGACGGCACAACCGTCAAGGAATTCGAAACCCTCGACTCGGCCGGTGTCGAGCGCGCGCTCGCCGACGCAGACGCCGGATTCCGGACGTGGCGCAAGACCTCACCGAAGCATCGCGCCGAAATTCTGCACAAGGTCGCCGACCTCTACACCGAACGCTCCGACGAACTGGCCAGGACCATCTCACTCGAAATGGGCAAGCCACTCACCGAATCCCAGGGTGAGGTGGAGCTGTCGTCGAACATCTACCGCTACTACGCCGACAACGGCCCCGCTCTGCTCGAGGACGAGAAGCTCGACGTACCCGGTGCGGAAGACACTGTGCTGCAGCGCAAGCCGGTCGGCGCGCTCGTCGGCGTGATGCCGTGGAACTTCCCCTACTACCAGGTGGCTCGGTTCGCCGGCCCGAACCTGATGGTGGGCAACACGATTCTGCTCAAGCACGCACCCAACTGCCCGCAGTCGGCGCTGCTGATGGAGGAGATCTTCCAGCAGGCCGGACTCCCCCAGGACGCGTACATCAACATCTTCGCGACCAACGAGCAGATCGCCGACATGATCGCCGATCCACGCGTGCAGGGCGTCTCGCTCACCGGTAGCGAGCGAGCCGGAACGTCCGTCGCCGAAACAGCAGGACGCAACCTCAAGAAGGTCGTCCTGGAGCTGGGCGGATCGGACGTGTTCATCATGCTCGACTCCGACGACATGGATGCAACAGTCGAGTCCGCGACCAGGGCGCGACTCTCCAACGCAGGTCAGGCCTGCAACGCCGCCAAGCGCATCCTCGTCGCCGAGGAGCACTACGACGACTTCGTCACCAAGCTCACCGCCTCGTTCGAGGCCGTGCAGACCGGCGACCCGCTGGACGCGAACACCACGCTCGGCCCACTGTCGTCGCAGACAGCGGCCGACACGTTGATCGAGCAGATCGACGATGCCGTCGCCAAGGGCGCGACACTGCTCACCGGCGGCAAGAAGATCGACGGACCGGGCGCATTCGTGCAGCCCACGCTACTGACCGACGTCACCCCCGACATGCGTGCGTACAGCGAAGAGCTGTTCGGACCGGCCGCAGTGATCTACAAGGTCGAAAGCCCGCAGCAGGCAATCGAATTGGCGAACTCCTCCGCCTACGGCCTGAGCGGCTCGGTGTGGAGCGCCGATCTGGACAAGGCCCGCGACGTGGCCGAGCAGCTCGAGGTCGGTATGGCCTTCGTCAACGAGCACGGCACCACCCTGCCGGGCCTGCCGTTCGGCGGCGTCAAGCGCTCCGGCGTCGGCCGTGAGCTGGGACCGTGGGGCATGGACGAGTTCGTGAACAAGAAACTGGTCCGCGTCTCCGCGAAGTAGGACCACCTCGACCGACGCTGCTCCCCGGCCCTGCGGCCGGGGAGCAGTTCGTCCGTGTGGGTTCGTCCGACCGATCAGGTCTGCCGAATTCGACCGTAGTTGACCACCTGATCGGTCACCACCAGTGCAGATGCGAGAAACACCGTGCCGAGCAGAATCCAGAACGCCAGGGTGACGTCGGGTGCCCACAGCGCCATGTCGGACAGTGACGCACCGACGATCGTCGGCACCCCGATGTAGGCACCGATCAGCACCGACCCGCCCAACACCGTGGTGATCGCGATCCGAAGTGCTGCACCACCGAGCGAACGCTGTCGCACCTGCCCCGTGAACAGCCGAACGGTTACCCAGACGACGATGGCGAGCAGGACAGCCACGGCCGCGAAAATGGTGCCCAGCACCATCGGAGCCGACGACGACGGTAGTCCTGTGGTCGACCCGTCGATGACGAGCGTGGTGAGATTTCTTCCTACCGCAGCGATATGTTCTGCTTCGATCTCACCGTATCGATTGGTGGCCAACACCATTGCTCTGTCCAGGGCGGGTACGAATGCAACGTAGGCGTAGTAGCCGGGGACGGCTCCGGAATGCCACCACACGTCCTGGCCTGCGATCTTCTCGTGAAACAGACCGTCGCCGTACTCGGTGCCCTCGCCGGTGTCGACCTCGGGAGCCGTGTCCTCGCCGCCCTGCAGCCGACTCAGTCGCCATGATGCGTACCGTCCGAGATCGCCCGTGGAGCCCGCGAGGTAGCCGTAGCCCAGACCCGCCGAATCCACTCCTACGTCGATTGGTCGCGCCGAGCCGAAAAACGGCACATGGCCCAGTGGAACGTCGTCGGTGAACTGTTCCGGATCGGTGATGGCGGAGGCGTCTGCGGGCGAGAGGACCTGGGCGTCGAGTGCATCGGCGAACGACTCACCGGTCACGGTCTCGACCACTGCCTGCAGGAGCATGTAGTTCAGGCTCGAATAGCGGAACGATCCACGTTCGGTCGTCCCCACCGGCTGCGGGATGGTCGCAATTGCGTCGACGGCCGAGCCACGCCGGGACCAATCGTCGGTGACGGTGATGTCGTGCGGCAAGCCACTGGTGTGGTGCATCAGGTCGCCGACTGACGTTGCCGGGTCGCCCAGCATGTTCCGTGCTCCCGGGACGATGTCCACGACGGGCGTCGACTCGTCGAGTACACCCTGCCGTTCCAGCCCGAGGACGGTGGCCGCCGTGAATTGTTTGGACACCGAGCCCCACACGAACGGTGTCGAGGCATCGACGGGCTCGCCGTTGCCGTCGACACCGTTCGATGCTTCCCCCACCACCGTGTCCGAGTCCAGAACCTGGACCGACATTCCCGGGGCTCCGATCTCGGCCGCCCACTCGTCCACTGCATTCTGCAGATCGGTGTTCGAGAGGGTTACTGCCGCAGCAGGACCGGGCGTGAGCCCGAGGAGGAAGGTCAGAGTCATAAGCAGTCCCACGGCGAGTCGTCGGGTGCCTGCCGCTAGGGTCGCCATCCTTGTCGAGCTCCTGTCCGTGGTGCGATCGGCCGGTTTCGCGATCAGTGATGGCCCGCGCCGTCGAGTGAGCGCTTCCACACGCTCGCCCCCAGCAGGCGTAGGGCAGCAGGGACGAGAATGCCGCGAACAACGGTCGCGTCGAGAGCGATTGCCGCGGCGAGCCCGACACCGAGCTGCTTCATCTCCGGCGTCGGCAACAGCGTGAACATCGCGAAGATCACCACCATCACGGCCGCAGCCGCGGTGACCGGCGGTGCAGACCGGACCACACCCTGCCGGACGGCATCCTCGACGCCGAGGCCGCGACCGAACGCCTCTCGCACCCGAGTGAGGATGAAGACGTGGTAGTCCATCGACAACCCGATGAGGATCACCAGCATCATCACCGGCAGCAGAGTCACCACCGGACCGACGTACTCCGAACCGAACACCGTTGCACCCCAGCCGTACTGGAACAACAGCACCAGGATGCCGTAGGACGCGAGGACGGACAGCAGGTTCAGACCCACGCTCAGCGCGGCGAGACCCACACTGCGGAAGGCGAGGTAGATCAGCGCGAAGGCGACCAGGAGGACGATCGGTATGACGATCAGAAGATCACGCGAGGTCGACTGCGAAACGTCGACGCTGACCGCGGTCTCACCACCGACGAGAATGTCACGACCGCCCGCGAACTCCGGAACAACGTTGCTTCGCAACTCGTTCAGAGAATCCTTCGCCGCCTGTGCATCGATACCGTCCGAGTCGGTGCCGATCTCGATGCGCGCCACCGACCTGTCCGTGGAGATCTGAACGTCACGTACCTGCCCGTCGAATCCGGGCAAGCCGGCCGCGGCCTCGGCGATGTCGGTGAGTACGGCCGAGGCACCGGCGACGTCACCGCCGGTCTCGGTGACCACGGTGTGGCTGACGCCGTACAGAGGGAACTGTTCGGAGACGTCGTCCAGCGTGCGCAGCGTCTCGAAGGTGCGCGGCATGCTGTCCGTTCCCGGGAACTGCAGCTTCATGGTTGCGACCGGTGCGGCCAACAAGACCATCACGGCCAGTCCGGCGAGCAGCGCAGGCATGGGGCGCCGAACGACATTGCCCGACAGACGACCCCAGAACCCTGTCTCCTCCGCTGCGTCGTCCGGAGTCTTGCCGAACAGCTGCCGAACCACTCGTCGACGTCCCAATGCCAGCAGCGCAGGCAGCAACGTGATCGATGCAAGCATCGCGGCGATGACGACGAGAATGATGCCGAGTGTGAGCGAGTGGAAAATCGGCGATTCGGTCAGGAAGGCTGCGATCACCGAAACACCGGTCACCAGCCCCGCCACCAGAACAGAGCGCACCGTCATCGACACCGCGATCGTTGCGGCTGCGTCGGCGTCACCGGACCGGGCGAACTCCTCGCGGGCCCGCCTGACGAAGAACAACGAATAGTCCACGCCAAGAGCGAGACCCATCAGCAGAATGACACTCATCTGGTTGCTCTCCATGGGCACCAACAATGACGTCGGCCCGCTCCAGAGGATGGCCAGTGCCACCACGGCGAGGCCGGTGACAAGCGGAATCAAGGTGGCGATCAGACCGGCGAACACGAGAAACAGCACGACGGCCGTGACGGGGAGGCTGAGCATTTCCAGCAACACAAGTCGCTCACCGTAACTGGTGGTGACGTCGGCTTGCACCGAGATGGGCCCGGTAGCAGATATGGCAGCACCCGGGTTGGCTTCGCGGGCGCTCTCGATCGCAGAATCGATCCCCTGCACACGCTCGGACGGCGATGCCTGCTCGTCGGGCAACAGCACCTGCAGAACTCGCTGATCGCCGGTAGCGGCCGTCAACTTCTCCGGAGGCTCCTGCGCCGTCCCCATCAGCGCAGCCGACAACTCGTCTGCGATGCGATCGGAGTCCTCCGCCGAGCTACCCTGCACCAGAATGGTTTCGGTTCGCGAGGACAGGAAGTCCGAGCCCGTTTCCAGTTGCTCCGCCGCGCCGGACTCGCCGACGAACCCGTCCGCCGGAGACAACTCGGACATGCCGAGTCCGACGTATGCACCGGCCGACAACACCAGCGCCACAAGCCATCCCGCAAGCACTGCGAGACGATGACGGTAACTCCACCTGGCCACCGCCGCGAAACGCTCCAGAATGGAGCCATCCGCCGTCGCGTCCTCGATCGGGGGCCTCTCACTCGTGGTCACCATGACATCTCCTCCTGTCCACGGTTCGACGCCGATGCGCCGACCGACAGACGATTCGTTTCTCTGTCCACGACCGACGCGATCTCGCGCACGGTCAGTCCCTCCACTACGTCCGCCAACTGCAACCGCACCCCGAACTCGCGGGCGATGCCGTTGACCAAGCGCGCGACCAACAAGGAGTGGCCGCCCAGCGCGAAGAAGTGGTGATCGGTACCGATCTCCTCGATTCCCAACAGCCGTCGCCACAGCGTCAACAGCCTCTCCTCGGTTTCGGTCTCCGCCGCCCGGCCCGCGGTCGAACCGGCAACGAAGTCGGTGATCACCGGCGCCGGCAACTTCGCAACGTCCAACTTCTGCCCCACGGTCACGGGAACCTCGACCACCTTCACCAGAGCGGCAGGTACTGCGTGGCGCGGGAGCGTGCGGTAGAGGTGGGACCACAGCTCCGCACGATCGAGATCGCCATCGTCGAAGGTCGCGAAATACGCGACGAGAACATCGAGGTCGGTGCCGCCGACAGTGGCATGGGACCACCGGATCGCCGGGTGCTTCGCGATCGCTCGTTCCACCTCGCCGAGCTCGAGCCGGTACCCCCGCAACTGCACCTGGTCGTCGGCGCGGCCGTGATACACGAAGCGGTCGCCTGCGTCTGTACCGACGATGTCCCCGGTGAGATACAACCGATCACCGTGGCCTTCAGGGTCCGGGACGAACGCTGCTGCGGTCGCACGCGGGTTCCCGAGGTATCCGTGTGCGAGCTGGTCGCCGCCCACTGCCAGCTGTCCGAGGCCGTCGGCGGAACCGACACCGTCAGCGGCCGGTAGTACCGCCGCTCTCACGCCCGACAGTGCGGGCCCGATGGGCGTCCTCGGCTCGGCGAGATCCTGTTCGACGAGTTCGCCGCCGGTGCAGGACACGGTGACCTCGGTCGGACCGTACCAATTGACCAGTCGACACCGGCCGAAGGACGGTGCGGCCATGACGTCGGCGAGCCTGCCGCCGTCGGAGGCTTCGCCGCCCACGAGCAGAGATCGCAGCGCCAGCCCGCCACCGATCGTCTCGTCGTACGCACCGAGTTGATATGCCGCGGACGGCGTGGTCGAGAGCACGGACGCACCTGTCTGCTCGAGCAACTCGTGCAGCCGGGCACTATCGGCCGCAACAGCCTCCACGACGAGTACAGCGGTGGCACCCGCCCCCACCGATGCGAACAACTCCCACACCGACAGATCGAAGGCAGCCGACGACCGCGCCGCTACGACATCGCATTTCGACAGGGCGACGACCCCGCGGGCCGCGTCGAGAAATGCAAGCACCGCTCGGTGCGGCACCAGAACGGCTTTCGGCCTACCCGACGTCCCGGACGTGCTGATGATGTAGGCGGGGTCGTCGGCGCTGCGCGGTGAGGGGGAAGTCGGCTCGAACGAACCGAACAGAAAGAAGACGGCGTCGCCGAGGGCAATCGAAGGCCGTCCGTGCCAGGACGCCGGGTGCAGGTCCTCCCACACCACCATGGCGGCCGGCTCGATGGTCTCGAGCAACTGCGCCTCGACTGCCTGGGGACTGTTGTACGGAATGACCGTGTACGCCGCGCCTGCACCGAGAATGCCCAGCAAGGTCGGGAACAACCAGGAGTCGCGGCGGCCCTTCACTGCGACGACGTGCCCGCGGCCGACCCCGGCGCGCGTCAAGGCCTCGCGGACCTGCGCGCTCCGCTCTTCGAGTGCGGTGACTCCCAACTCACCGTCCACGCACAGCTGCACGGGCCGATCGCCGAAGCGCTCCGAGAGCCCGGTGAACGCGAGATCGTCGACGAAGGCTGTCACGAGCGAACCGCCGCGGTCAGCGACCGAGTCACTGCGTCGAACGAGAGCGCCAACTCCTGTTCGGTGACCAACAGGGACGGACGCCAACGAATCGACCTCGTCCCGCACGGCAGAAGCACCGTGTCGTACTCGTCCAATGCGATGCCGAGCACCGCGTCACGCAGTTCGCGCGATGACACTGTGACGGCCCCCCACAGGCCCCGTGACCGAGCCGACGTCACGTGACCATCCGAGGAACCGACCATCGCGTCGAGTCCGGCGCGCACGAAGGGACCCATCGTCGCCGCTCGCGTGATCACGTTCTCTCGCGCGATGTACTCGTAGAGCAGTGCGAAGCGCACCAGATCGACCAACGAACCACCCCAGGTCGAGCTGATGCGTCCCGGTACGGCGAACGCATTGGTGTCGAGATCGTCGACGCGACGGCCCCCGATGACCCCGCACACCTGCAGGCGCTTACCGAATGCCACCAAGTCGGGACGCAATCCCAGTGCCTCGTGCGCCCACCGAGCGCCGACCGTGCCGCCACCGGTCTGGACCTCGTCCGCGACGGTGAGGACGTCGTGCTCGATGCACAGCGACTGCACGGCCCTGAGGAATGCAGCACCCAGGTGTCGGTCGCCGCCTTCCCCTTGAATCGGCTCGTAGACGAAGCACGCAATCCTGTCACCGTCGGCGACGAGGGTCGCTTCGATCTCCGCGAGTGCCCGACGTTCGGCCTCACTGAGACCGGCTCGGTCGGCGTCGTCACCGCCGTCCTCACCGCGAGCCGGGGCGTCGATTCTGGGCCAGTCGAATTTGGGGAATCGCGCCGTCTTGGCCGGATCGGTGTTGGTCAGAGACATGGTGTAGCCGCTGCGGCCATGGAAGGCCCAACGAAGATGCAGCGCTTGAAGATTCGTTTCGTCGGTGCCTGCTCTCTGGGATTTCCAGTCGAAGGCGACCTTGAGTGCGTTCTCGACTGCGGCCGCACCACCGTCTATGAGGAACAGGTGCGGCATGTCCTCCGGCATGAGCAGACGACGAAAGGTCGAGACCGAATCGGCCAGGACTCGAGACGCGAAATCCGGGTTCGAGGGCTTCATCTTGGCTGCTGCCAACAACTTTCGCTCGGCTTCGATATGCGCGAGCGGTGTGGGGTTGTGGCCGAGCGGGGACGACGAGAAGAACATCCCCATGTCCAGGACCGGTCGTCCGGCAGCCTCGTCCCAGAGGTAGGAACCGGACGAACGCTCGATGTCGATGGTCATCGGCAGGAAGTCGCCCACGAGAGTCCGGGCCAGTGATGCGGGGACTCCCGACGCGGTGTCGACGACGGTCATCACGCCACCCCCAGCGCGCGACGTAGCGACAGTGGGCGAATGTCGGTCCACACCGATTCGATGTGGTCCAGGCATGCCTCACGGTCGCCGGTGAATCCGACCTCGTACCACCCCAGCGGCAGTGGTCGCTTCGCCGGCCAGATCGAATGCTGCTCCTCGTCGTTTCGTACGACGGTCCATGCGGAAATGTCGTCCTGCACTGTGATCCCCTGTTCCTTCGACTGGTCGAGTGATGGCTTGCGTCAGTTGTGTACGGGCTGATCGATGAACACCTGCGCGCCCCGCTCGAGTTTGACGAGGTGATCGCACAGGTCGAAGTAGCGATCGTCGTGGGTCACGACGATCACGATGCGGCCTTCGTCGCGGATGCGCGGAAGGATGTCGGTGTAGAAGCGGTGTCGGTTCTCCGGGTCCTGCTCTGCGGCCCACTCGTCGAGCACCACGACATCGCGCGGATCCGCCAGCGTTTCCACCAGAGCCAGCCGCTTGCGTTGTCCGCTCGAGAGTCCCTCGAAGATCAGACGTTCCCCGTCGAGCTCGACGACCGCGTCGAGCCCCAGCTCGTGCAGCCAGTAGCGGGCACGCGCAGCGACCTCGGGATCGGCCGACCGCAACCTACCGAAGACGTACGAGTCGGCGAAACACGCCGAGACGTTTTCCCGATAGGCGACGATCTCGTTCGGTGAGAGTGCGCTGCCGTCGACCTCCAGCGATCCCCCGTCCGGGGTGTACAACCCCGCCAGCACACGGCCCAATGTGCTTTTGCCGCTGCCATTTCCGCCTACGAGGAAGGTGATCGTGCCGCGGGAGAAGCGCTGTGTCACCGGTCCGATCGCGAAGGCCTCTCCTGGTGAAGGAGCGTCGTACGCGAATGTCACACCCTCGACGCCGATCTCGTCGACAACGGCGGGCCGCCCGACGTCGACGACGACTTCGCTGTCCTCGCGCAGTGTCGCGACCTCGCCGATTCGGCGCAGTGCCACGACCGCACGCGACAGAACCGGTCCGATGTTGAGCACGGTGACGAGCGGGGTATTGAGGTAGAGAACCGCCAGTGCGACACCGACTCGATCCTGTGGCGGAATGCCGAGGGCGTCCCCACCGAAGGCGACCGCACCGACGCACGCCAGGAAGAGCATCTGCCCCCAGTACCCCGTGACGAGGCTGACGGTGGAACCTCTGACGACGCTGCGCGCGTAGTCGCCCGAGTGCCGACGCAGGTCCTGTTCCACCAGGGATGCCCGCAGCCGGGAGCTGAGCTTGACGTCCTTGAAGCCGTGCGTGATGGCCTGGTAGGTCTCGTGGAGTCCGTCCTGAGCCTGACGGGCTCGGTACATGTGCGCTCCGGCTCTGCCGTTCGCGAACGCGTACGCACCGCCGCCGACGACGATGACCAGCACCAACACTCCCAGCGCCACGGGCGAGAGTATGCCCACGTACCCCAGTGCACAGACGACGATCACCGAGTTGATGAGCAGCAACGGCAGAGACTGCACTGCCTGCCCCACGGCGGCGAGGTCGTCGGTGAGCACCGCCATCGCGCGAGAAGTACGCAGCGATTCGAATCCGCGCAGTGGCACCGACAGAAGGTCGTCGACGAGCCTCGTACGCAGTCGGTCGACGGACTTCTGTGTCACCCGCACCAATGCGTTCGAGGCCAACGCACCGGACAGCAGTACCGCCACGGCCGCCGCCCCGAACGGTGCCAGCGCGTCGAGTCCGGTGTCGGAGGTCACCGCGCTGGTGATGGTCGCAACCATGACGATGGTCGCAACACCGGTGACGATTCCTGCGACCACGGCCAGGGCCGAGATGCCGCGACCGCCTCGAAGTAGAACTGCAAGCAGAGTTGTCATGACGGGGTGTCTCCTTCGGTGGCGTCGACCGCTGTCGCCGCGTCGGCCAGTGCTCCGCGGTACGCCTGGACGATCACTCGGTGCCGCGGCGGTGACACACGGGCTGTGTCGACGACGAGCATCAACGCGAGCCGATGCTCGGGTGGGTGTATCGAGAACGTCGCCATCAAGGCGAAGTCGGTGTCCTCCTGCGAGAAGTGGGAATCGTCGTCCTTCGAGCCGAAGGTGTGAGTCTTCTCGATGTCCGAAAGACGATGGAAGCGAACGAAATTGAATCCGTAGTCGAACAACGGTCCCCTGCCGACCGCCGTCGTGATGTCCACATTCGGCAGCCGTCGATGCGGCATCAACGCAGCCTCCGTGCGAGCGCATTCCTCCGCCGTCGCGATCGGGTCGGACAGGGCACGCAACTGCAGCGGCAGCATGTTCAGAAACATCCCGCGGGCATCGACACCACCCTCGCACTCCAGCCGACCGTTGGCAGTTGTACCGGTGACCAGTTCACGATCGCCGAAAACCTCGGCCAGCGCATGAACGTGCACGGCCATCGCGAGGTGACGAACCGAAATACCTGCAGCCGCGGCACGTTCGCGGAGAGCATCGGCATCGATCTCGGTGCGTCGGACGTCCCTGCCACCGATGCCGCGAACATCGGCCACTCGGCGCGGCCGGACGCCGCGCAGGTGCTCGGCCCAGGCCTGCGATGTCGCTGCGGACGATTGCGCACGTCGTTCTGCTGCCACGAAATCGACGAACTTGACGGGTACGGGTGGGTAGAGGGTGTCGTACGCCTGATCTCGTCGGAGCAGAGCATTGTGCCGGTCGACGACCTCGGCCAGTGTCGAGGTCCAACTCCACCCGTCGAGTACCAGGTGGCTGTCGCTGATGATCAGCTGGTCCTCCCCCGGTGCGACGCGAACCAGTGTCAGACGAAACAGCGGTGCCCGGTCGAGGTCGAACGGGCGCACCCGTTCCGCGGAGACGATCTCGTCGATCACTGCATCGGCGTCCGAACCCAGGGGCACCGAGACCACCGACAGGGGTGTGGCCACGTGCCGATGCACCAGTTGCAGAGGCTCGGCTGCACTCCACTCGTCGACGGAGGTGCGCAACACCTCGTGTCTGCGCACGGTGTCGGCGAGTGCCACCCGGAACGCCAACGGATCGAGCCCACCACGAATGCGCAGGCTGACCGTGTTGTGGTACACCCCAACGACCGAATCTGAGCGGATGTGGAACAACATGCCCTCTTGCGCTGCCGACAACGGGTACGCATCGGCCACGTCGTAGGGCAGGCCATCACGAACGCCGGCGTCGATCAGCGAGAACGGCTGCAGCTCTTCGCCTTCGGGCTCGGCCCTGACCCCACGATCGGCCACGAGTGCGGCAAGTTCTCTCAGGCTCGATGCGCCGAGTACATCACCGATTCCGAGCTCTGTTCCACGCGAGCGAACATCGCTCACGAGGCGGACTGCGAGGATCGAATCGCCTCCGTTGGCCAGAAACGAGCGGTCTTCGTCGGGCTCCTCGAACCCCAGCGCATCGGCGAGTGCCCGCTCGAACCACCCCGGGGCAGAATGCGGTTCGTCATACGGCCTCACCTCCGACGGGAGCGCCACAGCGGTCAGTGACTCCACTCGCCGATCGAGCTTGCCGTTGACCGTCACCGGGAACTCGTGCACGCGATGAATTCGGTCGGGTACCTCGTAGGCTGCCAGTCCGGTGGCAGCACCGGCGTACAGATCGACGCAGTCGTCGGCGGCGTCGACGAACGCGAGCAGACGATTCTCGTGTGCAACGACGCAGGCCCGCCGAACACCGGGGAGTTGCTCGAGTACGGCCTCGACCCCGGCCGTTTCGATACGGTGTCCGCGAACCTTCACCTGGGAGTCGATTCGACCGTCGACGTACAGTTCGCGTGGTGCGAGCCACCGCCCCTTGTCGCCGGTGAGGTAGAGCCTGGAACCGGGCAGAGCATCGGGAAACGGATCGGGAACGAAGCGCGACGCTGTCAACCGACCGCGCCCGAGATAGCCGAGAGCCAGACCTGCACCGCGAACGGTGATCTGACCCTCGAAGCCTCTCGGCAGTGCCCGCCCGGCCGCGTCGATCACGACGACGTCGAGATGCTCGAGCGGTTCCCCCACCTGGACGGCGGGGGCCTCGAGATCTGTCCGGGTGACCACCCGCCGAGTGGTGTGCACCGTGGTCTCGGTGGCACCGAGCATGTTGACGACTTCGACACCCCCCGTCGGGTGTTGGACTGCATCGAGCCACTGCCGCACGTAGCCGGACGAGACCTGCTCCCCGCCGAGCACCACGCGTCGCAACGACGGGAGAACCGGCTGCGCCGCGATCAGCGACCCGAACGCCGAGTTCGTCAGCGATACAACGCTCACACTGTCCTCGTTCAGCCGTACGGCCAACTCGAATGGGTCGCGGACAACGCCCTCCTCGTAGATCACGACGCGCGCCCCGCGAGAGAGCGCTGTCCATATCTCCCAGACACTGAAGTCGAAGGTGAACGCGTGCACGGCGGAGACGATGTCGCCCGGCTCGATGATCGAGGCGGTGGCATCGCGCAACGCCAGCAGGTTGGCGTGAGTGACCGGGACACCCTTGGGAGCGCCGGTGGTGCCCGAGGTGAAGATGATGTACGCGGGCAGGCCCGAAGCGACGGTCGGCAACTCGACCGCATCGACGTCGGAAACCACAGCTGCGCGGTCGATCGTGTGGAGACCGGGCGGAGCCTCGGCGACGTCCGAGAACACACCGGACTTGGCATTCGACTGTGCTGCAATGGAAGCGATGCGGACTGCTCCGTGCCGAGTGTCCACCGGAACATACGCCGCTCCGAGTGCCATGATCGCCGCAGCCCACACCACGAACTCGTGGTCTCGCTCGACCGACAACAGGACTGCGTCCCCGCTGACCACGCCGTGCTGCGTCAGAACTCCCGCACGCGCTCGAATTTCCCGAACCAGTTCCGCACGCGTGAGGGTGCGATCGGGTGCCACCAGTGCGACTCGCGAATCGTCGGCCGCGGACAGCAGCGGCGTGAGGATCGAGGCATCGAGCCTCGATCGAGACGCCGTGGTGCCGGTGAGTCCGACCGAGAGTTCCGCGACGGATACCGACGGATCCGCAGCGAGAACGGTGAGCAGAACGTCTCGGATGCCGTCGTGGGTCACTGTCGACCACCCCGGCAGCGCCGACTCGATCTGCACCTCCGGCGAATCGGTCGCCGAGATACTCACCGTCAGTGCGGCTTTCATCTCCCCTGTGTGTACTGCGACCGGCCGAGCTGTCGCGCCGCCCAGTGCGAAACAGGATCGGTCGGCGCTCTGGACGTTGACGAACACCTCGGTAGGCAGAAAGAAATCGGGGTCATCGCGGCGTAGGTCGGCGACCACGCCGGCCAGATCCACGTCGGCATGCGCGCTCGCAGCCTCCACCGAAGCTTCGATGCGGCCACGAACCTCGCAGAGAGTGTCGCTCTCGCACACCTCCACGACCAGCGGCACGGTGCTCACGAGTGGGCCGACCACGTCGAATTCCTCGACCTCCCGACGGTTGGCCAGTGGTATCGACATGCACACGACCTCCGAGCCGAGAAGCCTGGACAGCGTGACGGCCGCTGCGGTGAACCAGCTCGTGGCATCCTGGCGACCGGCCCTCACCGAGGCACGGCTGACGACGGCTGCGCCGGGCTCGGACGGTCGCCAGGCGCGGCGATACGGCACCGTGGCCAGGTGGTCTGTCCACCACGACCTCGACGAAAGCCGTACCCGAGCGACATCGCGATAGCGGGGACGAGGCCGAATCGAGGAGGCACCCGGTTCCGCGAGCTCGCGAGAGATGTCGGTGATCAGGAGCGACACCGAATGGCCGTCGATCACGGCATGGTGGAACACCATGGCGATGCGGTCCGAGCGTCCCTCTCTGCGAAACAGGGCGACTCGCACCAACGGTCCGCTCGCCCACCCACGTGCAAGCAGTTCCTCGGTCGCGGCGTCCATGTCGTCCACGACAGCGATCTCGGGAACGATCGGACCGACGGGTTCGAGCGCGAAGCTCGAGCCGTCGGCGTCGACGATGCGCGTGGCGAACACCTCGTGTGATGCCAGGACCTCGACGATCGCCGCGAGCACCCGTGCGCTGTCTTCGCCGTCCAGATCGAACACACACGGCACCGAATATGCGGTCGAGGGTGCAGCGCAGTGCGCTCTCCAGAGCCGTTCTTGATACGGGCTCGGTGCCCGCAGATCCACGGCACCCTCGGCCTCGATTCCCGTGTCCGCGGCAGCGAGAAGAACGTCGATGTCGCTCACCGTTTCGCCCCGTCCAACGATGCAGCCATTCGATCGAGGTGGGCGACGTCGACGCGCTCGAGGAGTAGATCCTCGTGTTCACCCAGGGTGTCTCGTTGCTTGAAATCGTGAAGCGACACATCCACTTTGAGAATGCGCCGGTACAGCGCGACGATCTTGAGCTGCTTCATCGAATCGCCGCCGAGCGCAACGATGGACGACGACCGAGTCGGCTCGGATCCGAGCACGGACGTCCAGATCGTCTCGAGCACGCGGTGCGGTGGTGCAGGCGATGCGGCCGTGGCCGTGTCGAGGCCTTCCGAGGCAGCCTGTCGGTCCACGTGCCGGGCGAGGGTCGAGACGTCGACCTTGCCCACCTCGGTACGGGGAATCTCGGCCACCCAGCGCACCCGGCTGGTGCGCAGTTCGCGTCGCCAGCTGGTTTCGACTCGTTCTCGCACCGATCCGAGCACGTCGTCCCGTTGTTGCAGTGGGCATTCGACGACGACCTCGATGCCACCGTGCACCACGACCACGGCGGCGCTCGTGACCCCTGGGACGACGGCGATGTCGTTGCGCAGAGCCTCGAGGTCGGTGCGGACTCCGTTGATCTTCACTTCGGCATCGGTACGGCCGAGATAGACCAGCCCGTCGGACGTGGCTCGCACGCGGTCGCCGGTCGCGTACATCCTGGTGCCCGATCCGGTTCCGCAGTCCACTGCCATCGGCAGGAACGAGGCCGCGGTGCGACGCGTGTCGCCGTGGTAACCCCGCGAAACGCTGTCGCCCGAGATGTGCAGGGTCCCGACGGCACCGACGGGAACAACGGTGAGCCGGTCATCGAGTACGACTGCGACCGAACCACGGATCGCGCTGCCGATGGGGGTGCGATCGCGGCGGCCGGTGACCTCTCGCAACCATGTTGCGTTGGAGGTGCATTCGGATGGTCCGTACAGGTTGACCACCCGTACACCGGGCCACAGGGACCGAGTGCGCTCGACCAGAATCGGATCGAGGGCCTCACCACCGAGCAGCAGAGTTCCCCGCGTCGTGATCGGACGGTGCGTCGCTACGTCCAGGAACTGATTCCACACGGCCGGCACCGTATTGATCGACACGTTGTCGATCGCAGTGGCCCGGTCGATCTCTCGTAGTACGTCGCCCGACTCGGGTAGCACCACCGTTCCCCCTGCGGTGAGCTGCCCCCAGATCTGCTTGACGATGGCGTCGAATTCGGGGGCGCTGAGGACCGGCATGGTCACTGTCGGGCCGCAGAGTTTCTCGGCCTCCAGAAATGCACAGTAAGCAGACAATTGGGCCCGTTCGACGACGATCGCCTTGGGCTCACCGGATGTTCCCGACGTGAATTGCACGTACGCGGCGGCAGAGGCCGACGCTCGATCGAACCCTCCTGAGACCGATTCCCGGCTCGAGGCGATGGTCGATGCGGTGCGGGCATAATCGGATTCGTCGTCCGAGGACACCATCAGATAGGCGCGCCCCGAGATCAGGGCTCCGAGCAGTGTCACCACCGAGCCGATCGACCGATCGAATCGCACCGCAACGACGTTTCCGGCTCGGGACGCATCGAGTCCGTCGGCCGCCACCTCGGCGGCACGGACCAGGTCCGCGTAGTCGAGCGTCGCGGCTGGGGAACGAATTGCAGTGCGGTCGGGTGTGAGTCGGGCGTGTGTGCGGATGCGCTCGACGACATCGACGTTCTCGAACTTTCTCGCCTCGGGCACCGGCGCGTCACCGGCGATCCCCGCATCGAGTCGCCGAGCCGTTTCGGTCGCTATGGAGGACGCGACCAACGAATCGAGTGTCCACCCGGCCACCTGCCCCGAGACCTCGACCCGTTCGGGTGTCGCCCTGACGATGACGTCACCGGCATCCACGACCCAACCGGCACCGGTGCGTATCGTGCGCAGCGAACCGATAGTGCCTTCCCCCAACAGAAACGGCGTCAGCGCCGCACGGACGGCGGACTCGACGGTATCGACGGAGGCATCGGCCACGTGTGCCGGCACTCCGTTCGTCCCGTGGCTCGCGCTGTCGTCGTCCACGACCCAGGCTCCGGCCAGACGCGCGAACAGGGTATCGGCGGTCATGCCCAACTCCCCTCTCCGGTCATGCACACCCGCACCTCCCGAGAGCCGGTGTACGGCTGCCGTCCGTGTGCAAAGCGGCGATTGTCGACGATGGTCAGATCCCCCGCCTCCCAGGGCACGGCGGTCGATGTCGCGTCCACCGCATCGCGCACCGCGCCGATGTCGGATTCGGGGAACGGCGAGCCGTCACCGAGCAGGGTGTTCTTGGGGATTCCGTCCTCTCCCACGACGTCGAGCAGGTCCTCGCGCACCCCCGACGGCAGCGTGCGTACGTTGAACGCGACCATCTGGTTGAACCACGACTCGATGCCGCCCTCACAGTCTCGGTACGCAGGCAAGGTCCACGACGACGTGACGACGTCACCGTCGATCCGAACGTCCTCTCCACGTCGGGCAGCACAGTCGACGAGCTCCGCCTCGTCGTTCACGCCGTACGCACTGCGCCAGTCGGTACCGAGCAGGGGGTGGAAGGCGCGCCGGTACCTGATGCCGAACAGACGGAGCCGCTCGGCAAGCGCGACCGGAATGCGCTCGGCGATCTCGACCGTCGATGCAAGTGGCGTGGCCCCGCCGGAACGTGGTGGTTTCGCACAGCAGAATGCAAGGTAGAGCGGCCAGGTACGCGAATACGCCATCTCCGAGTGCAGATCTATCGCGAACTCGGACGGAAAATCCGTGGACGAATACACGTTTCGATCGATTCGGGTGCGCGGCGTTGCGCCGCCGTGATATTCGAGTGGCGCAGCGCCCGTCACGGTTTCGGTGATCGTGTCGAACTCGCGGACTGCCCCGCCCAGACCGCGCAGACGCAACACGCCCTCGGTCGCGAGAATCTCGCGAAGTTCGATCAGATGAGCATCGATCCATGCGGTCGCGTCGGCCCCGACGTCGATCGCCTGTCTGGTGGTGGTCAACGTGTGCTCCTCGGTGCAGAGTCGGCTGTGGTGCTGATGGGCAGATCGGGAACCCGTCGGTCGATGTGATCGGCAGGCTCGGCGAGGTCGGCCAGGATCTCGAGGAGATCACTCAGGATGCAGTGTCCGTCCGGCTCCGTCACCTGCTCGAGATCGCAGTTGAGGGTCACCTCGATGCCGGACGCGCCGCCGAGGTCGATCACCGACGCGGTCAGCGCAAGACCCGTGCGTTCACGGGTCGACATCACTTCGACGGGGCGACCGAGAAACTCGTCGGCTGCGCCGGTTCCTCGTGCGTCGTCGACGATCACCGCGGTCTCGTACATCGCACCGACGCCCGCCGTGACGACACGGTCCGGATCGTGTTCGTGGACATCGGATTCGGGCTCTGCTCGCAATGCACGATGCATCGACTTCAGCAAAACGTCGATATCGGCGGGCAGTCGCACGTCGAGCGTGCGGGTCTCGATGTACATGCCGGGCGAATCGTCATGGCCCGCCGGACGGTGTTGTCCGACGCTGCCGAACCGCACGTGCCGACCGGACCGTCCGAGCAACAGCGCCCAGCCGGCGTGGACGAGAGATGCCACGGTGACACCGCGTCGGGCGGCGGCCCGCCGTACCTGCCGCGCAGCCGCCGGTTCGACCGAGCGGGTCAGGTCGATGTTCCCGTGGCCCGCCGCGGGTGCGTCCGGATCGAGCGGCGGAAGCAGCGTGGCCGGAGATCGGTCGAGAGAGGCAGGCCGTTGCCGATTCGCCGACACGACCATGTGCAGGAGCATCCGATGATCGGCTTCCGTCGGCACGGGACGGCCGAAGTAGTGATCGTCGATGTGCTGCAGCAGCATTCGGACGGTCCAGCCGTCAGCGACGAGATGGTGGAAGGTCAGGGCCAACGCACCGTTCGAGACGCTGGCCCGAAACAGCGCTGAACCTCGTGCAAGAGAATCGACGTCGATCCCGGCATCGAGAGTGTCCGACACCACGACCGATTCCGCGTGTGCCCGAACCACCAGAATCGGATCGGCAAGCCCCTCCCATACGATATCGCCGCGAATCAGGGGCATCACCGTGACCGCGGATCGGACGGCTCCGCACAGTCGGCCGACCTCGACGCAGTCCGGCAGTCTCAGGACGATCTGCTCGATGTATGCAGCGCCGGGATCGGAACCGCTGCGCAGGTACATCGCTTCCTGAACTTCGGTGAGCGGTGCGACGGCCTCGACAGGCCCGGAAGCGAGTACGTCGTCGATCGTGTTGCCGCGCAGATCGATCGCACACAGTCCCGCCTCCACCGCGATCGACCGGGCCGAAGACGCGGCCGTGATCGCCGCGACCATCGCATCGGCGACCAGATCCGCCGACTCACCGTCCACGTGTTCGACTGCTACGACGAATTCCCCGCCTCTGAACCAGGCGTCGATCTGGACAGCGACCGGTCGTGTGGCATGAGCGGCACGCAGATGCCCCTGGCCGTACGCACGTGCCGAGCCCGTGCGATCGGCGTCGAGCCGCCCGACGTAGTTCACGCCGACGTGTGGACGCAATCCCGGACACGGGTCCGACCCGAGGATGTACCTCAGGACCGTGGGTAGCTGACCGGTTGCACCGAGATACGTTCGCCTCGACCGTATCTCGGCGATCTGCTCACCTGGTGTCGCGGGGTGTACCGGAACCGCGGACAGTCCGGTGAACCACCCGACGGTTCGGGTCAGATCGATACCGTCCGCGTCGAGCTCACGTCCGTGCGTCTCGACCTCGATGACGACCGGCGATGCGTTTGCTGTCTCGGCATACGCTGTGACCGCCGCCGACTGCAGGATCTCCTCGACACTTGCACCGATGGCGGCCGTCGCCGCGTCGATCATCGCGGCGGGAACACTTCGCTGTACCGAGACCGCGGCGCCCTCGGTGCCCGGCTCGATACGTCCGGAATCTGCGCCCGTGAGGTCGAGCCCTCGATAGGCGGCGCGGCATCGCTCGGACGAACCGGGGGCGCTCGCGTCGGAGGCCAGCCACTGCACCCACTCGTGAACACTGGTGTGCTCGGACGGAAGACGAACGCCGTCGTCACCGTGAGAGACGGCCTCGATCAGGTCTCCTGCGACGATGTGCAGCGATACGACGTCCATGACGAGGTGATGGGCCAGCACGATGATCGTGGCCGCACCCGAGTCCATCGCTCGGACGACGCCGAAACCGATCGGTGTGCCGTTGTCGATGCCGACTCGACGGGTCAGCATGTTGAACACCCGCTTGCACGCGTTCGCCACTTCGTGGTCGACCGTGTCGAAGAAGAACAGGACAGGGCATGCCTCGGCGAGAACGAACTCCCGAACCGAGTCCGTTTCTTCGAGGCGCACCCGAAGCATGGGGTGTACGCGAAGCACCTCGGCTACCGCTGCGTCCACGCGGGCGCTGTCCGGCAGGAAATCCAGATCCAGGCGAATTGCCATGTTCCACTGCGCGATCGGCTCGGGCGATACACGATCTCCGAACCAGTGCACGGCCGGCGGTAGGAGCCGGCTTCGATGGGGCTGGGTACCGTCGGCCATGGCAGACGGGTCGACGGATGCGGTCGCCACCAGGGCATCGACGGTTCCGTCGGCGAGAGCCACCCGTACGTCGAGGACGACTCCGCTGCGCCGTACTATCGCCGACAGTTCCAGCGCACGCAGCGAATCGCCTCCGGCGGAGACGAATCCGATATTTCGATCGGTGACGCCGAGAACCTCCCGCACCGCCGAGGTGACGATGCCGTCGATGTCGGTGGCGTCGCCGGGGTCACCCACGGCCGGAGTACCGGCAAGAATCCGGGTCCGTAACGCGAGATCGTCGACTTTCCCGTTTCGGGTCAACGGCAGCTCGGAGACCACGTGCACACGCGCCGGAACCAGATGGGGAGGCAGGATCGCTCCCATTGCGGCGCGAACGGATCGAGCGTCCTTGTCTCGAACCACGACGACGCATTCGATGCGTACCGTCACAGCGTCGCTGGGTGCTACGAGCAGTGCGCGGGCCGAAACAACGCCGTCCACTGCAACCGCCGCGGTCTCGATCTCGGCCGGATCGACGCGATACCCACGAACCTTGGCCTGACGGTCGACCCGTCCGACGAACGTCATCGAACCGTCGGCAGCCCTGAATCCCAGATCCGCAGTGCGATACATCCGCTCACCAGCCGATGCAACGGTGGCCACGTTCGGCCGGAACGCATCGGCCGTACTTCTGGGGTCTCCCGAATAGCCTGCTGCCAGAATGCCGGTCAGCCAGATCTCGCCGATCACGCCGTCGGCGACCGGCAGCAGGTCGGGGCCGAGGATCGCCGCACCACGACCCGGTGAAGACGTGCCTATCGGGAGTGGATCGAGTGCCCGACGCTCGACGCGGTGGGCGAGGGCCGTCACCACCGCCTCGGTCGGGCCGTACGCATTCCAGAGCGTCACTCCGTCCGGTACGCGAGTCGCCCACGCCGGCAACGCTTCTCCACCGACGATGACGGTGCGCACAGTCGGAGGCAACGCAACGGAGCTGAATTGGGTCCAATAGCCTGTGGGCGGGTTGAACACGGTGACGGCGAACTCGTTCAGGAACTGCGCGAGTTCGGTAGGCACAACGATATTCTTCGGCCTGCCCACTGCGGTGGCACCGACATACAGTGCGCCCAAGAGCTGTTCGAGCGACGCGTCGAACGCCACCGACCCGAACACCAACACGACGTCGGTCGGCCGATAGTCGAAACGCGCGCACGTATCGGAAAGGTGGCGAGCAAGCGCGCCGTGCTCCACGGCGATCACCTTGGGCTCACCGGTGGTGCCGGACGTGAAGATCAGGTACGCGAGATGGTCGGCTGGGTTCGCCTCGGACCTCGGCAACGCGACGGTCGATCGCACGGCCTGCTCGCCCGGTACCAACGACCAATGCGCTCCGGATCGCGCGAGCATCGTCTCGACTCGCTGGGCCGGAAGATCGTCGTCGACGACCATCCAGGTGGCACCCACGGTTGCGATCGCAAGAAGCGTACTGGCCAGCGAAACCGACGCCGACGCACGGACGGCCACCACGTGCCCTGGCGCGACACCGACCGCGCGCAATCGAGCCGCGCCGTCTCGACGACGCTCGTCCAGCTCGGCGTAGGTCGAGCGGACGGAACCGTCGACCAGGGCGATCCGAGCGGGATGGTTTCGCGCGTTCTGCGCGACCCTCTCGACCACCGAAACCGACTGTTCGACAGCGTGATCGACCTCCCGATTCGCGAGGGCGGCAAGAATCGTCGTCACCGGAGTTTCACCCGTGGCGGAGGCCAGCCCCGACAGCACTGCTCGAATTCGTCGAGCCACGGCACCTGCGGCTGTCGGCGAGACCGTAGTGGTGTCGACGTGCAGATGGAGCGCGCTCGTCGGCCATGTCCGGTACTGCAGAACCAGTGCGAACTCGGTCTGTTCCACGAGCTCCACCGATGCCGTTTCGATCCCCGGTCCGAAGGAGAGAACCGACGGATCGAGGGGGTAGTTCTCGACGACGACGAGGGTCTCCGGTGCCCACCCGGTGGCAACAGGTCCGTCCATCGCGGCGGCCACCTGATCGGCGACACGAGCACCGAGGTCGGCTAGTTCCGTGACGTCGGTCCACGTCGAGGTGATCGGGTCGATCCGCACGAACATGCCGACCGCGCGATCCATCCCCGGTGTACCGATGTGACGGCCGCTGCCGACCGCGCCGTGCTCGACCGTGCGGACTCCGAAGACGCTACCGAGCACCAGTGCCCACACCGTGTTGACCAGTGCGGCCTCCGTGATGCCGAGCCCGTCGGCCACGACATCGAGATCGACTGGTGGAGTGATCGTGTGGGTCCGGGTCGCACCGAGTTCCACCTCTGTCGGCGAGGACAATCTCTCCACCAGAGGGCGTGCATTCGACCGATGTTCCGCGACGGACTCGTCCGCCGACGACTCGAATCCGGCTTGTCTGTCACCTACGTCGCCCGAGCGGTACGCGGCCGCGAGGCCCGCGACGATCACCGGCAGGGACCAGCCGTCGGCGATTGCGTGGTGATGGGTCCACAGGACCCGCACACCGTCGGCGCTCGGCACGATCAGCACCCGCGAGAGCGGATCGACCGGCAGAGTGAACCCACGCGCACGATCTTCGGCCAGCATGTCGGTCCAATTCACGACCTCGGGACGGATGTCGATCGGAACGGTGCCTGCTCGTCCGGTGTCGAGGGTGAGGTACGGGGCCGCGGTGGCGTGCGCTCCGAGGACAGGGAAGGCTTCGAACACTTTTCGCCACGCCGCAGTTAGACGCGCAACGTCGACATCACCCGACAGTTCGAGCACCAACTGTTCGACGTAGACCCCCGGTGACGACGCCTGCGCGGTCTGCAGCAGCATGGCTCGTTGAGCACGGCTGGTGGCGAGCGTATCCGTCCGAGCGCCGATGGGCCGCACGGAGGGAACGACCTCCCCTCCGGTGACGAGGGAGAGTTCGCGTAGCGGTACCGGTGCCAGAAGTCGGCGAGGTGAGAGCTGAACGTCCCGTCTGTGCAGGAAGCCCACGACCCGCATGGCGGCGATCGAGTCACCGCCGTGCTCGACGAAGGTACGGCTCCCGTCGACAGCACACGACAACGCATGCCGAACCGCGTCCAGGAGAAGGCCGTCGATGTCGGTCGAGGGTGCACCGGCCGCATTGTGCTCGGTCGTCGGGACAGCGACCTCGGACAACAATGCCGCAACCGCACGCCTGTCCACCTTGCCGTTCACACTGCGTGGGATGGACTCGACGACCTGCACAGCGCGCGGTGCGAGATGCGCGGGAACCTCCTGGCGAATACGGGTGAGCATCGATTCGACGTCCACGCTCGCGAACACGGCATCGTCGACGGCGATGACGAGGTCACGGCGCCCACCGGGCCCCGTCGCGACACCCGCGACACACTGATGCCCGGTGATCCGGCGGACCACCGCTTCGACCTCGCGGGGCTCGATACGGAATCCGGAGATCTTGAACTGCTCGTCGACTCGGCCGTCGAACACCAACCGACCGTCGGATGCGATTCGCACTCGATCCCCGGTTGCGTACACCCGCCGTCCGTCGGTCCCCCACGGATCGGGCCTGAACTTGTCGGCCGTGGCCCGCGGGTCGCCGTCGTATCCGTATGCCAGCGTGCCGGTCAGGTGAAGTTCGCCGGGCGTTCCTGCCGGGACCGGGCGACCGGATTCGTCGACCACGCGAGTACCGATACCGGGTACTGCTCGCCCGATCGTGACCGGCTCGTTCGCTGCGACGGCATCGGAGGTCGACCAGATCGCACTTTCGGACGGGCCGTACTCGTTGGTCAGCGTGACATCGGGAAGCCTCGCATGATGTCGATCGACCAGAGCCTCGGTGCACTCCTCTCCCGCGACGATCACCTGTCGCAGAGAGAGCAAGCTGGCGGACTCGTCGAGCAGTGCCTCGTACAACGACGGGATGGCAAGTACGTGGGTGACACCACGATGGGCCACCACGTCGGCCAGTTCTGCGGTCGAGCGCTGCTCGCCGGTATCGACGAGCAACAGCTCACCGCCCCGCACCAACGTCCAGAACAGACCGGCGTATGCACTGTCGAACGACAGTGACGACAGGTGCAGAAAGCGCTGCGGCTCTTCGCCGTACACGACATCGCGTGCAGCCGTGGAATACGCCAGAGCTGTGCGATCCACGAGCACCCGCTTCGGCCGTCCGGTCGATCCCGAGGTGTGAACGGCGTAAGCAGCACGCACCGGAGGCGTGCGGTCGGGTATGGAAAGCCCGCCGGCCGCGGGACTCCCATCAGCACCACCGTATTCGATGACGGACCCTGCGAACGTCTTCGGAATCGCACCCCTCGTACCGGTTGCGACGACGGCCACGTCGATGCCGGCGAGCATGATGGCGCGACGCTGCTCGGGATACATCGGGTCCACGACAACGAACGCGTTGCCGGACAACATCACCCCGAGTATCGCCGCCACGGCGTCGGGCTCTTTCGGCATCGACACGGCCACGAGCTCGCCCCGTCGACCGCTCAGCGAACGTGCCACCCGACTCGCCGAACGCCACAGTTCGGCGTAGGTCAACCTGGCCGAACCGGTCGACACGGCGAAACGGTCGGGGTGCGAACGCGCGATGTCGCCGATTCGTGCGATCACATCGGCCGGTCGGTCGGTAGGCCCGCGATCGGCCGGATGCACCCAGCCCGAACCGGACCGACCCGGTTCGACGAAAGCGACGGACGCCGGTCGTGATATGCGCTGGAGATCGTCTCGAATGTGCTCGGCGATCAGGACCGCAGCACGGTGATAGCGCGGTCCGAAATGTACTGCGCAGACGTATCTTCCGCGCACGAGCCCGACCTGGAATCTCAAGTCGAATTGGCCGGTCTGCGAGGGCACCGGATACGGGTTCGCCCGGTAACCCGACAGGTCGAAGTCCCATCGATCACCGAGAACGAAGGCAGTACCGAACGCCAGATGCGACGGTTCGTAGAGAAAGGTGGTGCGAGTCAAGCACGAGGGTTCGTCTGCGTACTGTGCGTATTCCGAGAGCGGAAGGCGTCCGTGTCGCCTGGCACCTGCAATGGCCTCGCCCGCTGCGCGAAGGTCGTCGTCGAACGAGAGCCCGACACGCGAACGTGCCACTGCGAGTTGGGTGAAACTACCCAGCGTCGTCAGATGTCGTTCGTCGCGCTGCAGCACCGGCATTCCGACTGCTATGTCGGCGACGGTGGAGGTCGAGACAGCGGCGAGAGCGCGCTGGAAGGCCGCGAGGAACAATGCGGCCGGCGACACAGCGGCCGACTTCGCTTGTGCACGAAGAGCTTCTGCGACGTCGGGCTCGGCCTCGAACCGCACGAAAGGTTCGAGAGGGTCGGGGGCAGGATCGGTCGAGGTCGGCAGACCGGCCAACGGATCGTTCGAGTAGCCCTCGACTGTGGCACACCAGTACGCGCGATCGGCCTCCGCCTCGGACGAACGGAGGTAGGCCTGCTCGGCGTCGACGAACTGCTCGAAGTTCGCTCCAGGGTCGATTTTCGCACCCGACTCGCCGAATTCGAGCGCTCGCAGGTTCGCGAAGTACTCGTTGAGAATCAACGGTGCGCTCGCAACGTCGATCAAGATGTGATGAACCACCAGCGACACCACCGCACGGCGCCCGTCACAGCGGACTGCCGCGCGGACGAGGGGCCCAGCGAACAGATCGAACGGTTGCATCACACGAGACGCGAGATCCTCTCGCACGCTCCGGTGTCGCACATCGGGCACCTGAGCAACGTCGACCGATGTCGATCTGTCGGTTGCACGGAACCGGAAACCACTGTCGTGAGAGACAATTCGGCTCATCAGAACCGGGTGGCGTCGCAGCGCGTCCTCCCACGCCGATCGATGGTCGGACGCCGATGCCCCACTCTCAACGATCACGGACGCCACGACGTTGTTGCCGACATCGGTGGGTTCGGCGATCTGGTCGAACAGCATCGCCGACTGAGCGGCGGTCAATCGATTCATCTCGCATATCTCCCATGGGCCGGCGTCGCGATCCCCGAATGCGCGACGCGCATCGGCTCCGACGGTGCAGTGCGGGCTACAGCTCGAATCCGGGGTTCTACTCCGCCGGGTCGTTCTCTGTCGGCAAGGTTCGGTGATCGGCCGAGCGGGGTGTCGTCTGGCGTCCGCGTACCAGGACCACCAGCGCAACCACGACCACCACGATGATGATCGCTATGAAAGCCATCCATCCGAGAGCCAACCAGACGTAGTCCGTGTTCACGTGCATTCCACCTTCGTAGGCCGATGAGAGTCGGCGACTGTCGTTCTCGTGCGCCGGGTTCCGATTCCGTCGAATGCGGTGTTACGACTCGAAAGTTAAGTGGCAGAACACCGAAAGCCAATGGGGTCGCCGCGAAGGTGCACCTCCCACTACGACCAAGGTCGTAGTGGACTACGACCCTCGGGCAATGGACGTGAGCCACCCGGCCGTAGACGATCGACGCATGGCCACCGCTAGTGGAACAGTCGGTCCCCGCACTGCATCACCGCGTCATCTCGTCGCCGTCGGTGCGCCCGATCGGTCACTGCGGTCATCGATTCGGTCTGCCTGGTCCGAAGCTCGACCCGCAGTGCAGATCATCTTTCAGCTTCGGCTGATCGCGGTGGTCGCCGTGGCGTCGCTCGACGCCGGAGCTGCTCCCCGGTGGACGGCCGTCGCACTGTGCTGTGCGGGATGGCTGTGCCTCACGTGGTCGATCTACCTGCTCAACGGTCTCGCCGACCGCATCGAGGACCGGGTGAACGGATCGTTGCGACCGATTGCGCAGGGCACACTCGATGCGGGAGTGGCTCACCGGTTCGTAACTGTTCTGGCGTGCGTGGGTATGGTTCTGTGCTTGTCGGCCGGCCGGCCGGTTCTGATGTCGGCGCTCGTCATGCTCGCCCTGGGCTTTCTGTATTCCGTTGGGCCCGCGCCGTTGAAGAACAGAGTGTGGGGGGTCCAGGTCGCGGTGTTCGGAGGCGGGCTCACAACTTATGCTGCCGGAGTGTGTGCGGCCGGCACCGAGGTCACGCCTGCCGTGATCGTATTCGCGATCGCGATGTCGGCGTGGATGGGTGTTGGCGGTCTGGCCAAGGACGTCTCCGACGTCGACGGCGACAGGGCCGCCGGACGGTCGACGCTGGCGATGTGGAGCGAACGTGGCACCTGCCTGGTCATCGCGTCGGCGGCCGGAGCCATCTGCGTCGGATTCGCCGTCTCGGCGTGGGCAGTCGAGGAACGACTCATCGTCCCGGCACTGGTATTGGCCTGCGGGGCAGCGGCGATTGCGGCGTTCGCTGCGGTGGGGGGATCATCACGTCGAAGGCACGCGCGCACCCCGTACACCGCCTTCATGTACTCGCAATACGGTGCGCACACGGGCGCTCTGTGCATGCTGCTGTGAGAGACGCCCGAACAACACGATTCGATCGCCGACCCGACCACGCATCGAATCACCGGTGACCCACAGGTGAACTGCTTCGAACGAAGTCTCGAACGGAAGGGCCTCGACGTGCGTGTTCACGTGCACTCGGTACCAGTTGTGCTGTTTGTCCCGCTAATATGACGCGATCGGGATCGGCGTAGCGAATCAGGCTTTCCAGGGGTCTGATCCGTCCGGTTCTCCAGGGCGGGGGCGAACGAAGTGAGTGTCGAACCGAATCGACTCGTCGAGCGGGCGGTCACGGCGTACACAGCCCTCCTCGACGGTTCGGGAAGTCCGGTCCTGACCGATCGATCGTTGCAAGTGCAGCTGACGCGTCAGGCGGAAGCCGTGGTGCGCGTCATCGCTACAGCGTTCACCGCTGTCGGCACGCCGACATCGACGCCGCCCTCGCCCGATCCGAGCGAAGCCATCGGTGAGCAGCGCGCCCGATCAGGCATTCACCCGACCCAATCGCTGGCAGCGGCCACATTGATGTTCGAGGCCCTGTTTCCCGTACTCGTCGAGGCGGTCGACCCACCGACCTCGACCGATACCGTCGTCGCGCTGGGAACCGCTCTGCAACGGGAGATCCAGGAACGCCTGGCTGTCGGATCGATCCCGTACGTCAACTATCTGCTGACAAAGCTCCTGTCCTCGCAGCAGGACGAGCGCAGCCGGATCGCCCGCGACCTACACGACCGTATTGCGCACGGAATGGGTGCCGCCCTCCAACAACTCGACCTCTACGACCACTACCGCACGCGGGATCCGGTCCGAGCCGAAGCCCACCTTTCCACTGCACGAGAGTCGATCAAGTCGAGCTTCGACAGCACTCGGCAGGTATCGGCGGATCTGTGGGTCCGGTTGGGCGGCGAATCACTGAGCCAGTCGTTGGCGTCCTACTTGGAATCGACCGTTCCCGAAGGAACGGTCTCCGAGGTGACGGTCGACGGGGAGGAACCGGGTCTGGCGGACGAGGTTGCTCAGGAGCTCTATCTGCTGCTCCGCGAGGCGATCCGTAACGCCATTATTCATGGGAAGCCAGACGCAATCACCGTCGAACTCGCCACCCAGCGAGACAGACTGCGCGCCGTCGTCCGCGACAACGGATGCGGCTTCGACGTCGGAGCCGTCACCGCGATCAAGATCGTGGGCGGACTGGCGTCGATCCGCGAACGCGCCGAGTTGCTCGGGGGGCGCGCCGTCATCACGGCCGATCCAGGATGCGGGACCACGGTCGAGGTTCAGCTGCCGTTGCTCGACCGCACCGCCGAATCGCTCGGGAGGACTCGGTGGTGACCGGGCACGCCATCCGGGTGATCCTCGCCGACGACCACACACTCTTTCGAGACGGTCTCGCAGCGTTGATCGAGACCGACCCCGCATTCAAGGTGGTCGCACAGTGCCCGGACGGAACGACCGCCATCGAGGCGATCACTCGAGACGTTCCGGACATCGCCGTGGTCGACATCGAAATGCCGGGCCCAGGAGCACACGCGGTCGTCACGGCAATTCGCGCCGCAGCACCGACCGTCTCGATCGTCGTCCTGTCGATGCACCAGGATGCCGAACTGTTGCGCAGCCTCCTCGATGCCGGGGCATCGGCATTTCTGTCCAAGACCGTCGCGCGAGATCAGCTGATCGCCGGGCTCCACTCGGTCCAGCGCAGTCCGGACAACGTATTGCTGTCCACGTCTCGCGATTCGATCAGCTCCGCGCTCGACTCCGAGACGCCCGGACCGCCGAACCTGTTGTCGCCCAGAGAACTCGAAGTTCTCCACCTACTGGTCGAAGCACGTTCCAACTATCAGATCGGCCGAGAACTCGGAATCACGGAATCCACCGTCAAACGCCACCTGACCAACATCTATGCAAAGCTCGGTGCTGTCTCACGCGTGGACTGCGTCCGTAAGGCCTCGGCGTTCGGAATTCCGGGTGTCTAGAGCTCCAGACCCACCGAACCGGTTCCCGAGTCCGCCTCGCATACTGTCTCGATGATCATCGAACACGCCCTGCTGCACGTCATTCCCCACCGAACCGACGATTTCGAGGCCGCCTTCGCCGACGCGAAATCGATCATTTCCTCGATGCCGGGGTTCGTGAATCTGACACTGTCGCGGGGCATCGAGCAGCCCGATGTCTATCTTCTGCTGGTGGAATGGGAACGCCTCGAAGACCACACCGAGGGCTTCAGGAAGTCAGACCGGTACCAGGACTGGAAGACGCTGCTGCATCACTTCTACGAGCCGTTCCCCGTCGTCTCGCATTTCGACCCGATAGAGAACGCATAGGAGATAGGTTCGAGTCTCGTTCCCATCGCCGTTTCGAGGAGATAGTCGTGGCCAACGCTTCGTCGTTCGTATCCAAGCAGGACGACATCGAGATCAGCACCTACACCTGGACCACGTCCGTCGATCCGGCTCGCGGCGTCGTACAGATCGCACACGGACTCGCCGAACACGGCAGCCGCTACGCCCGCTTCGCCGCCGCTCTGAACGACGCCGGATTCCACGTCGTCGCCTCCGATCATCGCGGCCACGGAGAGTCGATCGTCGACACACCGGGCGACTTCGGGGCTGCCGCGTTCGCCGGGTTGTGGGCCGACATCGAGCAACTCGGCGAATCGTTGCTGAACGAATACCCGGACCTGCCACTGTTCCTGTTCGCACATTCGATGGGATCCTTTGCCGCGCAGCATGTTCTGATCGAGCGCTCGGATCTCTACGAGGGCGTGGTGCTGTCGGGTTCGACCACGCTCGACATCCTCGCCGCCGGCATGGCCGACGCTCCAGCTGGTGACCTCAGTGTCTTCAACGCCGCCTTCGAGCACCGCACCGGGTACGAGTGGCTCTCGCGCGACGAGGCCGAAGTCGATGCCTACGTCGCCGACCCGCTGTGCGGCTTCGACCTCCCCGAGTCGACGGTCCCTGCCTTGTTCGGTGATGCCGACAAGCTCGCCGATCCACACAACCTCGAGCAGATCCGCTCCGACCTGCCACTCCTGATCACGTCGGGAACCGACGACCCGCTCGCCGACGGCGGACAGTTGATCGAAACCCTCGCTGCCCGGTACCGCCAGGCCGGCATGAGCGACGTGACCGTCACTCTGTACCCCGGTGCCCGCCACGAGATTCTCAACGAGACGAACCGGGACGAGGTCACCGCGAACATCATCGGCTGGCTCACCGACCGCGCCGGAAAGATCTAGCGCTTTCGTAGCTGCACGGGCTGCCCGTCCTCCGGGAAGGGCAGCGACGTGAAGTTCAGCGGCGCAACGTAATCGGGATCGACCGACCAATCGAATCGCAGCAGCAGGTGGTGCATGATCGTCTTGATCTCGGCACCCGCGAAGAACATGCCGATGCACTTGTGCACTCCGCCGCCGAACGGCTCCCACGCGTAGCGGTGCACCTTGTCCTCTCGGCGGTCGTCGGCGAACCGGCCGGGGTCGAACTTCTCGGGTTCCGGCCAGTACTGCTCCATGTGGTGCGTGAAGTGCGGCGCGACCGACGCGTACGTCCCCGCGGGTACGAACCTCCCCTGCACCTCGGTGTCCTTGACTGCGCGTCGCGCCACCACCGGAGTGGGCGAGACCAACCGCAGGCATTCCTTCATCACCAGATCGACACTGTGCAGTTCGTCGAGTTGCGCGAGCGTCGGCGCATCGGTGCCGAGGGCCTCGGACTCCGCGCGGCACTTGTCCTGCCACTCGGGGTGTTGCCCGAGGTACTGCATCATCGTCGACAGTGTGATCGTCGACGTGTCGTGGGCGGCCATCAGCAGGAAGATCATGTGGTCGATCACTTCCTCGTCGGAGAATCGCTCGCCGTCGTTCCCCTCGATGTGGCACAGGACAGAGAACAGGTCGTCGGTTTCGGTGGCGCGCCGCGACGGAAGGTAGCGCCGGAAGAACTGCTCGAGCATGGCGCGGCCATCAAGGCCACGCTTCCACCGCGTTCCCGGAACTCGATAGCGCACGATCGACGTCGCAGCCTGAACACACGCCACGAAACTCGAGTTGAGCTCGGCTATCTCGGCTTCGGTGCTGCCCTCGGCACCGCCCATGAAGATGCTCGTCGCCACCTCCAGGGTCAACGCCTTGAGCGCCGGGTAGACCTGGACGTCGCGCCCGCCCTGCCACGCGTCCAAACCGGTTGCGGTGACAGGATTCAACGCCTCGACGGATTTGGTGAGCCGGTCCCTCGTGAAGGCCTGCTGCATGATTCGTCGGTGCTTCAGGTGCTCGTCGGAGTCCAGCAGCATCAACCCACCGTGGAAGAACGGGCCGATCAGCAGGGACCAGCCGTCACCGTTCGCAAACGCCTTGTCGGCGTTCTGCAACACCTCTTGGCATGCGTCCGGACCGAGAACGGTGATCCACTTCTGCCCGGCCATCGTCAGCCACGACACCTCGCCGTACTTCTCCCACCGACTTCCGAGCAGTTTCAGCGGGTCTCGGATGTATTCGAGTGTGTGCCCCACGACGGGTATGCCGCCGTCACCGTATACCGGTTGGAGCGCTGAATCAGCAGGTGGAGCAGCCAGAGCACGTGCCATTGTCGACCTCCGTCAATCTGACAGAGCGTCCTGTCAGATGTGATGTAGTCTGCGTCACACCTGCTTCCTCTGTCAAGATCTACCCATGGCTTCCCCGACGCGCAGGTACAACGGCATGAGTGCCGACGACCGCACCGCCGACCGTCGCGCGCGGTTGCTCGAAGCCGGGCTCGAAGTGTTCTCCACGGCCGGTGCCCAGAACACGACCATGACCGCGATCTGTGCGGAGGCGAAACTGACCGAGCGCTACTTCTACCAAAGCTTCTCCGGCAAAGAGGATTTGCTCGAGAAGGTGGTGGAGTCGGTATCCGACGAGATCCGGGCAGCGGCTATGGACGCGTTGCACTCCCCGGCCCCCACCGTCGAGGAACAGGTTCGCAACGCCATCGCAGCGTTCGTCGGCGTGCTCACCGACGACCGCCGCAAGGGACGCGTCGCGATGATCGAGTCACTGGCCGTCGACTCACTGCGGGATTATCGACGAAAGTCCATGCGCGCGTTCGCCCATCTGGTGGCCGAGCAGTCACGTGAACTGTTCGGCGAACAGGCCTGGCCGCAACCACAATCCGAGATCAACGGCCTGCTGTTCATCGGCGGACTCGCCGAACTGGTCATCGCGTGGTTGAACGACGAAATCGACATCGCCCCCGCCGACATCGTCGACGCCGCAACACGTCATTTCATCGCGACGGCGCACCGCTGAGGTGCCTTCGGCAGTGGCGTGTTCAGGTGCCGTGGAGGGCACTTGTTCGCACCACTGCGCCGAAGGCGCACTCCTATCGGTCGAAGTGCGCCTTCGAGATCTGGCCGTGCACGCCTACCGTCTTGTCGACCACCTGCGAAACGGTGAAGTTGGCGGCCGCGGAAAGGTAGGCATAGGCCGTCGCCCGGTCCATGCCGAGGTCGGTCTCGAGGAAGTCGAGCGCGTTGACCACTGCGCGCCGCATGGCTGCGTTCAGGTCCGAACTCTGACCGCCGACGGCACCGTCCGGATCGGACAGGCCGATCGGAATCCATGAATCCTCGTTCTCGGCAAAGGGATACGAGTACGCGACGGACGGCGCATCCCCGCTGCCCGCCTTGCACACCGTCAGGCGGAAGGTGCCGCGCAGGGAACCTTCCATCGCCGTCAGCGCGACCTCCCCGTCGCCCATCGCCATGTGCGGATCGCCGACGTAGAACAACGCACCCTCTGCGAACACCGGGAGGTAGAACGTCGACCCGACGCCGAGCAGGCCGACATCGATGTTGCCGCCGCCGAGCGTCGGGGGAATCGAATTCGCATTCGGTGATGTCAGGCCCGGGTCGCTGGCGAAGGCAACACCCATCATGCCCATGAAGGGACGCAGCGGAAAGCGCACGGCCGCATCGCCGTACCGCATCACACCCTGCCCGTCCTCGACGGCGGTGAACGTGGAGATGTTGCCGTATTGCGTCGGGTCACCCGAGGTTCTGCCGTCGCTCGCGATCGGAGGCATCACCTCGTCCAGGCTGATGCCCGCAGGAGCCTCACCGGACGCAGTGACCGCCAGGGAGCCCTTGCCGTGCCTGCTCGACACCACACCGTACGGAACGCGTGGGATCGCCTCGAGCGTCTCGATCTTGAGTACATCCCCGCGCTGCGCTCCTTCGACGAACACCGGACCCGTCACCACATGAGGGCCGTCGACGTCGAAGTTGCGGACCGTGCGGTCGTATCCGCCGGCGATGTCGATGGCGTCCTGCAGCACGTCGGATTCCGATACCCCCTTGCTGCCGAAGAATTCGACGGGATCGCGACCCTGATCTTCGAGAATTCCTTCGTGGCTGAGCGCGTCGATGGTCACCGTCTCGCCGGACTTCATCTGCAGCACCGACTCGGACTCGACCGTCGGGACGTACCCCCACAGGACCTTGTCGACTTCGGAACTCAGATAGTGATCGCCGGAGATGCCGCCTGATCCGGGCTGAAGAATGCCGACCGGAGCCGGTGCCGACGAACTCGCGGCGGCGGTGGACGACGACGACGACGACGAACACGCTGCCGTTCCGGCAATTCCGACGCCTGCGCCCAATGCCGCCACCGCCTGGATGAATCCACGTCGACCGATTCCCTTGGTGATCGTCTCCGCTGCCTGCTCCGCCATCGACCGCGCCATGATGCCTCCTGAATTGTCCGAATCTCGAACGTAGACCGAGGGTGTTTCTCGGCAGTTACGAACATGCGTCGGACGAAGTCTTCGGCAGGACGGCTCAGCTGGGATCGCTTCCACCGATCGCCGACCACCAGAGCGCTGCGACCGCGGCCAGAACGGTGACGGCTACGAACTCGGCGAATCCCCCGCCGTCGACGACCAGCCACAGCAGACCGATGAACGGGCCGGCCACTGCGGCAGGGGCGTCGAGCATGATTCGGCGGCGTAGCGATCCGAATCTTTCACTGCGCGTACGCAGATCGACGTCGTTGAGGCGAGGGGCATCGAGGGGTGTGCCGGGAGGTAACGACGTGCGACGCCGCCCCGACGGCACGGCGAGAATCCCCGGTTCCACGACGAAAGCACGCCGACCGAAGATCGACCTGCTCACGCTCGCGGCGGCGTCGGGAACGATCGCCAGCAGCCCGGTGTGGAAGTAGACGGGGTACCAAGCCCGCCCTGTTTTCTCGTGGACCTCCAGGTAACCGCGCGACCGCATGCGGTGCTGAAACCGAACTCGCCGCACTGTTGTTTGGGCGGTCGATGTCTGTGCTGATCGCCCGGACAGGAGAGCGCACGCCACCGACCAACCCGTCCAGACGAGGACGACGAGCGCAACGAAGAAACTCAGCGGTGCGATGACGACAACGGTCGATGCCGCGACAACCAACGTGGCTGCCGCGGCACCGACCGGATATCCGAGACCGTGAGCTATTTCAGGAACCCGACCTTCGACATGTCGATGTCGCCGAATCCCGGAGCACCGAAGTTGGCGAGATTGGACTTCGTCGCGTACGTCGACGGACGCTGGAACATCGTCAGGCTGTGGCCCTCGGCCCAGATCGCCTTGTCCGCCTCGTTGTAGTCGGCGATACGTGCATCGTCGTCGAGCTCGCCGGCAGCCTTGTCGAGCAGACCGTTGATCTCCTCGGATCCGACCTGGCCGTAGTTCTGCAACGTACTGCCGGGCGTCAAACGGAAGATGCCGTCACTGCTGGAGGTGTACGGCGTTCCCTCCCAGGTGAAGTGCGTGACATCGAAAGCCCCGACCAGGATGTACTTCTCGAAGAAGTCATCCGACGGCACGGCATCGATGATGAGGTTGGCACCGACGGCCTTGAGGTTCTGCTGGATGATCTGCGCTTCCTGTGTCGCATTCGGGGTGTCGGCAGGAATGATGTCGTGCAGATCGAGCTGTTGGCCGTCCTTGGACCGGAAGTCACCGTTCATCGTCCAGCCCGCGGCATCGAGCTCCGCCTTCGCTTTTTCGGGGTCGAAGGTGATATCGCCGTTGTTGGCCTGGTAGCCCTTCTGACCGTCGACGTAGATATGACTGTTCAGCACCGTCGGATTCGAGGTGATCTGACCGAGCTGTGAGGTAGCCAAGTAGTCGCGGTCGATCGCCTTCATCAGAGCCAGACGCACTGCCTTGTCCGAGGTGATACGTCCGGGCGCACCGTTGAAGTCGAAGTGGCGGTACTGCGGCCCCAGGCTCTGCCGCAGGTCCACATTCGGGACACCGCGCGCAACCTTGAATGCGTCTGCGCTGCTGCCGAGTTCGTAGTAATCGATCTCGCCGCTCTGCAGCGCTCCGACGGAGGCTGTCGAATCGAGCGGGAGGTAGGTGATGGTGTCGAGCACCGCTGGGTTCTCACCCCACCAATCCGGGTTCCTCTCGACGACGATGCGCTTTCCGCCGGGCTCGATGTTGCGAACACGGAACGGGCCTGCGGTAGCGGGCATCGTGCTCACCGAACCGGTGTTGAACGCCTCGACGGTGTTCACCGACTCTGCAGGCATCAAGGGCACGAACAGCGAACGCCAGTCACCGAACTTCTCGCTGAAGGTCAAGATCACCTGCTGGTCGTTCTCACCACGAACCACCGATTCGACCTTGTCGTAACCTGCGGTTGACGACGCCTCGTAGGCCGGGTCCTTGCCGCTGTTCGCGGTCCACGTAGCGACGAGGTCGGTGTAATCCAGCGGCCGACCGGTGCTCCACTTGGCTTTCGGGTTGATGTTGTAGGTGATGACCTGTTTGCCGTCGACCTCCGATTCGGTGATGTCGGTGAAGTAGTCCGACGCAGTGGTCAGGCTCGCATCGGCCGCCGCGGTGAATGCTCTCGGCATCAAGGCGAGGTAATACCGAGCGGCATCGACTGTGGTGCCGTCGATTTGGTAGTAGTTGTAATTGGTCGGCACCTGCGACAGCGGGAAGTTCATGTTCCCGCCCTGCTGCAGATCGCTGATCGGATGCGGATTGATCTGCGCTCCGCTGTCGAAGGACGCGGGCGCATCGGCGTTCGGCCCGGTATCGCCGGAGCTGCACCCCGCCACCAGTCCCACAGTGGTCACGGCCACCGCGATCGGGACCAGTGCCCGAAATAGCTTGGCTCTCATCAGTTCACCTTTCTCAGTGTGCCGTATCTTGCGGGTCATATGGCGTCGGCCAGTTTTGCGGCCTCGGCGATTCGGGCTCGTTGGAGCACGGGATCAGGGATGGGGATGGCTTTCAGAAGTGCGCGTGTGTAGGGGTCCTTCGGTGCGTCGAAGATCTGCGCCGTCGGGCCCTTCTCCACGAACACCCCGTTGCGCATCACCGCCACTTCGTCGGCGAGGTGACGCACCACCGACAAATCGTGCGAGACGAACAGATACGCCAGACCGAGCTCCTCCTGCAGATCCTGCAGCAGGTTCAGCACGCCCGCTTGGATCGACACGTCGAGGGCGGACACAGGCTCGTCCAGCACCAGAATCGACGGCTTCAGCGCCAAAGCCCGTGCAATACCGACACGTTGACGCTGCCCGCCCGAGAACTGGGTGGGATACCGATCCGCGAGCTCGGGACGCATTCCGACGGTGTCCATCAGTTCCCGAACCCGGCGGGTGCGCTCGTCGACCGGGACGCCGTTGATCTTCAACGGTTCGGCGATGATCTCCCCCACCGGCATGCGGGGATCGAGCGAACCCATCGGGTCTTGAAACACGATCTGGATGTGTGCGCGCAACTTTCGTTGCTCGGCGCGGCTCAGGCTGTAGGGCTCGACGCCGTTGATCTCGATCGAGCCTTGCTGCGGCTTCACGAACTCCATGATCTCGAGCAGGGTCGTCGACTTGCCGCAGCCCGATTCGCCGACGATCGCCAACGTGGACCCTGCGTGGACATCGAAGCTGATGCCCTGCACCGCAGGCACTTCGCCCGCGCGTCGCCGCAGTACCGAACCCTTGAACATCGGGTAGCTCTTGTGCAGATCGGTCACCGACAGCACCGGAGCATCCTTCGGCACGGTCACCACCAACTCCGCCGGGGCCTCCGACCGTGGGGCACCCTCGAACTCCGCCTCCACCGACTCGGCCGTCGCCGCATCGATGCGGATGCACGCCGCGCTGTGATTCGGGGCAACCTGAATCAGCGGCGGTTCGCCTTTGTCGCAGGCCTCCGTGTGCAACGGGCATCGAGGCCCGAACGGGCAGCCCGTCGGGAGATTCACCAGAGCGGGCGGCGTTCCCTCGATGGGCACCAAGCGCTCCTGCGCGGGACGATCCGGGCGAGGGACCGAGCCGAGCAATCCGACGGTGTAGGGCATGGACGGGTGCGCGTACAGCTCGTCCACTGGAGCACTTTCGACGGCTCGCCCGGCGTACATGACCATGGCCCGATCGGCAACGCCGGCAACGACTCCCAGGTCGTGGGTGATGAACACGACGCCGGCTCCGGTCACGTCCCGTGCGGTCCGAAGCAGGTCGAGGATCTGCGCCTGGATCGTCACGTCGAGGGCAGTGGTGGGCTCGTCGGCGATGATGAGGTCGGGATCGTTGGCGATGGCCATCGCGATGACGACGCGTTGCCGCATACCGCCGGAGAACTCGTGCGGATACGATTTCGCCCGTGTTCTCGGATCGGCGATGCCGACCAGATCGAGCAATTCCAGGGTCCGCTCCTGGACCTTCACCTTGCTCAGTGACGGATTGTGTACCGAGATCGCCTCGGCTATCTGATCACCGATCCGGTAGATGGGCGTCAGCGCAGTCAACGGGTCCTGCGAGATCATCGCCACCGAACGCCCACGCTCACGGGACATCTCACGGTCGGACAGTCCGAGTAGCTGACGGCCGTTCAGCTCGATGGACCCGGCGACCCGTGCGGTCTGCGGAAGCAACCCCATAACGGCCAGGGACGACACCGACTTACCGGAGCCGGATTCGCCGACGATGGCCATGACCTCGCCCTTGTCGACCTGATAGTCCAGTCCGCGGACCGCGGTGACGCGGCCTTCCTCACTCGGGAAGCTGACTTCGAGTCCGCTGACCTTCAACACCGGCACAGTCTCAGCCACGTGCCTGTCCCCTCGTCGAGTTCGGATCGAATGCGTCGCGCAGGCCGTCGCCGACGAAGTTCGTTGCCAGCACGATCAAGACCAGTGCGCCACAGCAGAACGCGAACAGCCACGGATAGGTCAACGCGGACGACGTACCGTCCGCGATCAGGGTTCCGAGCGAGACGTCGGGCCGCTGGACACCGAAACCGAAGTAGCTCAGCGACGCCTCACCGATGATGGCGATACCCACGTTGAGCGTGACGTCGACGATGAGGATCGACGCCATCGACGGCAGCACGTGCTTTCCGATGACACTCGTCGGCGTCGCACCCATGTACTTGGCGGCACGGATGAATTCGCGCTCACGCAACGACCGCGTCATCGCACGGATGATGCGGGAGGTGATCATCCACGCGAACGCCGCGAGCAGCAACACCAGGATGAAGAAGCTCTTGTCGCGGAACAGCGGCGAGCAGATAGCGATGACCAGGAAGCTCGGGACGACGAGCAGAACATCGGCGACCCACATCAGCGCACGGTCGGTCCAACCGCCGAAGTACCCCGCCACCGCGCCGACGACGCCGGCAAGCACCGTGGAAATGAGCGCGACGAGCATGCCGATGATCAGCGACTTCTGCAGGCCACGCAGCGTCTGAGCCAGAACATCCTGCCCGATCTGGTTGGTGCCGAACCAGTGTCGTGTGGTCGGGGGCGAGTTGAGCGCGTACGCGTCGAGTTCCTCGTAGGTGAAGGGAATGAAGTGCGGGAGTACGAATGCGCCGACGAACATCGCCAGCAACACCACGATGCCCACCAACGCAGGCCGGTTGCGCAGGAACCGGCGCAGCACCAAGCGCCTGCGTGTGATCGGAGCCGTCGAGTCGCTCGGGCCCTCGACCGCAGCGATCTCGGGAACCACAGGTGTCGCCATCGCCGATCCTTTCCTTACTCGAAGTGGTGGGTCAGTCCGCGTAGCGAACGCGCGGATCCAATGCGGCCGTGAAGATGTCGGTCAACATTCCGGAGACGAGGACCGACAGCGCGGTGAACAGCGAGACCGCGAGCGTGATGTTGATGTCCTGACTGGTGATGCCGTAGATCAGCCAGTCCCCCATGCCGTACCACCCGAAAACTCGCTCGGTGAAGGTCGCGCCGGTGATCACCGCGCCCATCCCGAACGCGAAGAGCGTCGCCATCGGGATCAATGCAGTTCGAAAGCCATGCTTGAATATCGCGCGGCCGCGGGTGAGGCCCTTGCCGCGGGCCGTACGGATGTAGTCCATGTTCAGTTCGTCGAGCATGGAACTACGCATGTAGCGGCTGTAACCACCGATGGTGAACAACATCAGGACAACGGTCGGCAACAGCAAATGCTGAGCACGGTCGATGATTTCGTTCATCAGACCGGGAGCGAGCGTTGTCGACGTCTCACCGGTGTATTGGAAGAATTGGCTACCGGTGCTCTGATTGACCTGCACAGCAAGGTATTTGAGTACCGGTGCCAGAACCAGGATCGGGGTGCTGATGAGGATGAACGTCACGACAGTGGCGACGTGATCGAAGATCTTGTACTGCCGGACGGCACCGTACGCACCTACGAGTGTTCCCAGTACCGCGCCGAGGACGGTGCCGAGCACCACCAAACGCAGCGAGACGAGAATGCGTCGCCACAACTCGTCGTTGACGGAGCCGGCCGCGATGGTCTGACCGAAGTCACCATGAAGCACAGCCCACAGCCACTTCAGGTAGCGCAACACGGGGTTGTCGTCGAGATGCAGCGCCGCGCGTTTCGCGTCGAGTACAGCGCTCGACGGCGGCGGGTTGCGACTGAGGAGATTGGACAGCGGATCGAACGTGAGCGACGCCAGAAGGTAGGTCAGAAACGTCGCGATGAGCAGCAGGACGACGTAGTTCAGCAACCTCCGCGCAAGATAACCGCCCACGCGCAACCACCTTCCATCGAGCACCACGGCCGTGCCCGATGGCACTGCTCTCGGCATTGTTCACACCGCGTGTTACCTGCTTGTTTCGTTAGCGATGGAAACAGACATTCCACAAGATAGCACCACGAATTCAACTTTCGTTCACGGTAGCGGAAGTACTTCCGGTACATCGGACAATGCGGAACACGCGGTGCCAGAACAAGTCTGAACATCCAGTTTACGAAGGTTCACCTAAATCATTGGTTTCTGGAACGAATTCCCGACATTGCGGACACGGCCGAAAATAGGTGCTGTCGACTCACATCGGTAGATTCACAGCCATGCCGACAGCTTCCACATCCGACGGATTCACCTTCGAGCGATACGACGTCACCGACGCCGGATCCATCGCCACGATCTTCGCGGCCAAGGAACACCGAGCCGGGCTCTACGTTCTGCACTTCACCGACAACGAGGCCTACGTCGGGTACTCCGACTCGGTCGCGGCACAGTTCATCGCCGACCTCGACGCGTGGACCGACATCGAAGCACTCGACTTCGCAGCCGGGACTGCCGATCAGCTCGAGCAGTTGCGAGATCTCGTGTCGCACCTGACCCGTCTACGTGAACGCCCCTCGGAGCCGGCCTCCCTGGGCGACGGTCCGAGCGCGAAATCTGCGCTGCCGAAGGAAAGGGCCAAGCGGGCGACATTGCTCGACACGTCCGTCGGCAAGGCGCGCAAGCAGTTCTGGGAACTGTCCGACCACATCGCATACCCGGCCATCCGCAGCATCGTGGCCGACTACATCAACTCTTCGATCCCCGACCCGGCGAACACCGCGAAGTACCTGTGGCAGATCGCCGCCCTGTCCGACGAACACGTCGACACCGGGCCTCGGCGCTTGCTGACGCTGACGTGCGGCGGCTTCGAGACGCTGCGCGTCGACGAGATCGTGCACGACGACGACACGATCGAACTCGACCTGCGCATCAACACCAACGTTCCGCGCGACCGGACCGACGAGCAACTCGAGGTCTCCAACGAGACCGTCAGCGCCGGGCGCGGACCCTACCCGGACGAACGAGTGTGGTCGTGGTCGATCGACCTCGGCGCGCTGCTGGAAGAAGACGTGGACGTCGACCTCGGGATCGACGACGACACGTTCGACGACCTCGCCTACGGCCTCAACGCCAGGCTGATGCGATCCGGCAACTCGACGGGTGCAGCGTCACACAACCACGACCTCGCGGCCGACCTGCTCGCCGAGGCATACCGGCAGCTGTTCGAGACCGAGTGACCGGTCGGCTCTGGTACGTCTCGTACGGGTCGAATCTCCTGCGCGAGAGGTTTTTCAGCTACCTGACGGGATCCGAGGAAAGCTCCGAATTCGGTGCGCACCCACCGGCACCCTCGACAGCGTTGCCTGCCGGGGAAAAATGGCTGTGGATCGACTATCCGCTGTACTTCGCCGGAGTCTCGCGGCGCTGGACCGGAGCGTCCGCGTTCGTCTCGACGACGGCAGATGCCGCGAATCGGTCTGTAGCACATGGCTATCTACTCGACGGCGTCCAGTTCGCTCACCTGGCTGCCGTCGAGAACGTCGTCGCATCCATCGATGTCGGGGGGACGGAGACACTTGCCATCGGACAATGGTCGCAGCTGGCAGTGGATCGCGAAGGTGAGAGCTTCCGTGGGAAATACGATGCACTACTCCGACTTCCGGACATCGACGGACGACCTGCGTTCACGCTGACAAGTTCGATCGCCCGAGAGCCCGGCGAACCGTCGAGCAGATATCTCTCGACGATCCGGCGCGGATTACTTTCCGCCCCGGAAGATCTCGAGGTGGATGCCTACCTGCAGGCGGCGATCGAACGCTCCGCGGAGATCACTTCAGCGCGTCGAGATTCGTCTTCAACAGCAGCACGTTGTAGTCCGACCACCGAGAAGCAGTGAAGTACAGGTCTTTTCCGCTCGACATCGGGTGAATGAACGGCGCGTAGATTCCGCCGGCGGTCTGATTGGCATCGAGGATGGTCCTCGGCGCACTCCAGGGCCCCTCGGGATTTTCGGCAGTGCGAGCGACCAATGTGCGAGTGTTCTCGTCCCCGTACATCATCACGTAGCGGCCGAGGTAGTCGTTCCATGCAACCGACATCTCACTGACCGGGCCCTTGACGATCGCAACGGTGTCGCCGATGTTCTTCGACCACTGCTTCGTCGGATCCGGATCCTGCGTCGAATACTCGTACGAGTCGAGGTTCTCGATCTCGCTCGGTGCCACCCGTGAGACGAAGGCATCGCCGAATCGTCCGTTGGGTGTGCCGAACTGATACAGGTACTTGCCGTCTCGACCCAGCACGTAGGCGCTCTGCTGGAACTTGCCCTGGCTTTCGTGGACGTTGGTGAAGCCCGGAATGGTGACACCCTTGTTGACGCGGATCGTCTTGGGGTCGGTCGACCAATTCTGACCGTTGTCAGTGGATTTCGCCGTCGCCGAGTAGTTCGTGATCCAGCGCCCGGGGCTGCCCCAGCTCTGCACCGACATGTAGTTGATGTACTGGGTGTTGCCGATCGCTATGGCCGCCGTGGGAATCGTCGTGTCCTCGACGCTGGGCAGCTTTGCGCTGGAGATGATCTCGGCTGCATAGTTGGGACTACCGGCCCGCACGACGGCACCGGAGGTGTTGTCCGCGGGGTCGGCTGGACCGATCTCGACTCCCTGCGCCAGATTCGTCGACGCCTTGTCCGACCGGAAGAGCGCGTTGCTGCGCCACTGCGCATTTCCGGAGGAGCAGTCTCCGAACGTGTCACCGAACGCCATCAGGATCTGGCCGGCCCCGTTGTCCCAACTGATCCCGAGGTCGGTGCCGGACATCGCGAGGTCGTTGTAGGTGTTGTTCACGCTCTGCGGACCGGTGACCCAGGCGATGCTTTGGGTGTTGCCGGTGATCCGAGGAAGCGGCCCCTGAGGGCCTTGCGGGTTCTTGCCCGACATCCCGGCGCTACCCGACGACCCGAACAGCGGAGACGAGCCCGGCCCACCGAGCCCACCGCACGGTTCGGCCGACACGGTGGGCGCGGTCAGAGCGCTGAGTCCGCTCACTGCCAGTGCCAGGACAGCCCCGACAGCAATCTGCCGACTACGTACACGCATGGACGAACCCACCGTTTCCCGTGTGACCCACGATACTGATGTGACTGATGGGACGAGTGTTACGCAAATCTACTGATCGCGCAACAAATCAGACGTGTCGGTACTTGACAAAACGCCAACGGCGAGAATGACACTCGTGTGATTACCCGGAAATCATGCGGGCGTGTGTCGTGTCCAATGCGAGAAGCGCAGCGCCCTGCACGACGACGGCAGAGCCGTGGCCCAGCGCCTGGTCAGCGGTGATCCGGCCGCCGAACCGAGGCTTTCTGACGGCGATGTGCGCGCCGGTCGCGACGTAGAGGACGTCGAGACCGGCATTGATCCACAGCAGCCGGCTCAAACTCGCGGCAGTCGGAGGCTTCGAGCTCAGCGCGCCTACACCCGCGATCGCCAGATCGATCGCACCCCACCCCGCAGTCTGCAACCCGAACGCCCGCCGGGCAGGCGACGACCCGCGCAACGCCAACACCGTTCCGACGAGCACACTTCCACCGCCCCACATCGCGAGACGACGGCCGAGCCGCTGGGCAACGATGGGCGCTTCGAGTGCTGTCATGGACTCCAGTGTGCCGCGTTCGAGGAAGGATCCGGTTCGTAACGCGCGGTCGGTTGCGGCCGATCCCATGAGCACTGAGTAGTCGTGCTCGAAACGAACGGAGCCACCATCGCCGAAGAAGATCCTCGCCGGAGTCGCGCTGGCGATCGGCGGCGCAGTGCTCGTCGCGCCGACAGCCTCCGCCGCTCCCGACGACAACCCGTTCGGGCCCAAGGACTCCACCTCGAGTTTCGTCGGCGCCTTCGACCCTGCGGCATACGGCGCGGCGAGCACAGAATTGTTGATCGTCAGCCCGTTCGGCACGAGTCGGCAGATCGATTGTTGGTCGTTTCACGCCCGCGGTTCGCGCTCCCAGAACGGTCGGGTCCTGACAGAGATCCGAATCCCGGCCGGATCCTCGGAGTGGGACTACCGGATGCTCTACGTCTACAACCCGTTCTGATGATCGTCGGTCGCGTGCTCTGCGGACTGGCTCTGGTCGTGCTCACCGGTTGTGCCGCAACGAAACCCGAGCCGGGCATCGACGCCGCGGTGAACGTTGCGCCGTCGTCGTTCCCGCCCCCTCCTCCCTGCGTCGCGCCCACAGCCATCCCTACCCCGGACGAAGCGACCGCCATCTTCCGTACCGTTTTCGACTGGACCGCAGAGCGGTCCGACCGCGCCGACGCGCTCGAAGGCACACTCGAGGAGAACGCAGCGTTGTTCGACAGCGGCGGGGTCATGTCGGACGTGACGTTCGCCCGCGTCGACGCCGTAGCACCCGGACGGGTGGAGGCGAGCGGCACGTCCGTCGGGCCGACGTCCTCGATCGGTTTCGTTGTCTCCGAGGGCCGTTGGAAGCTGGAACGCGCAGCGGCATGCGCACTCACCGGCGCGTGTTGATCGCCGGTTCGATTCACCAGCCGAACGGGTCCGCATCGGACCCGGGCAGCCAACTGTTGCCGGGGCCGACCCATCCTCGTGCCTTGATCATCTTCTTCGCAGCACGCTGATTGCGGCCGATCAGGCGGTCGAGGTACAGGTGACCGGCCAGATGGTCGGACTCGTGGTGCAGACACCGAGCCAGGTAACCGTGGCCCTCGACCGAGACGGGAGCGTTCTCCACATCGACACCGGTCACGCGGGCCCAGTCCGCGCGGCCGGTCGGGTACCGCTCCCCCGGTACCGACAGACACCCTTCACCGTCTCCGGGGTCCGGCATCGTCTCCGGGATCGCCGACGTCTCGAGCACTGGGTTGACCACGTGCCCGCGGTGACGGACCCCGCCGTCCCTGAGGTCGTAGACGAACACTGCACGCGGGTCGCCGACCTGGTTGGCAGCGAGTCCGGCCCCGTGCGCCGCGGTGTTGGTCTCGAACAGGTCCTTCACGAACGCCACCAAATCGGCGTCGTACACGGTGACGAGTTCGGCGACCGTCGTCAGCCGCGGGTCACCGGCAACGAGAATGGGTCGAATCGCCATGCAACGAGGTTACTGTCGAAGCATGGCTCATTCTCGTCGCTCCTCCACTGCGCAGCCCGCCGACAAGGTCTGCGCCTCCTGTGGGCGACGAATCGAGTGGCGCAAGAAGTGGGAGAAGAACTGGAATGACATCAAGTACTGCAGCGATGCGTGCCGGCGACACAAGGTGAGCGCCACCGACAAAGAACTCGAAGACAAGATCCGTTCTCTGCTCGACGCCCGGTCCCGCGACTCCACGATCTGCCCTTCCGACGTCGCACGAGCCCTGTCCGACGACGGTTGGCGGGAGTTGATGGAACCGGTCCGCCGCGCCGCCCGCCGGATGGTCGACGCGGGAGAAGTCGAGATCACCCAGAAGGGATCCGTGGTCGATCCCTCGACTGCGAAGGGCCCAATCCGTATTCGTTGGAAGCGTTGACCGGCGTCGCAGAAACGTGTCGGTGGGTGGGTATAGCTTTCGTGGGGTGAAGACATGGGGGGATGTGTTCGAGCTCGGGGATCAGGAATTGGCCTCCGAGCTCGCCGACGTGTCGTCCCACGAAAACGCTTTGGCTGCAGCGAGATTGACACTGCTCGCCGAGATCGACCGGCGTGGCCTGGCGATGAAACTCGGGCACTCCTCCGTCACCCGCTGGTACGCGAAGTCGGTGCGCATCACCGACGGATCCGCGGCGCGTCAGATGGAACTCGGGCAATGGCTCACCCAGTGGCCGAGCGTGCTGGACGCCCTCGCAGGTGGTGACATCCACGCCGGCCACGCCTCGGCGATCGCCGACGGCTACGCCACCGTGGTGGTCGCCGACCCCACCCTCGACGAGCAGCGCCGCGACGCCGTCGTCGCGGAACTGCTCGAGACCGCGATGCGCAGCACCGCCGGGCAGGTCAGCTCCCGTGCTCAGGCACTCGCGCATTCTGCGGCAGAGGACGCCCGAGCTCGACACGAGCAGGCCGAGAAGAAACGACTAGAGCAGGAACGAGCGCGCGAGCAAGAGCAGGCGGGCCGAGCCGATGCCAGTGGTTCGAATGATGCCGGTGGCTCCGGTGATGCCGGTGGTTCGGGTGGGCCCGAACCTGCTGGACCCGAGCCTGTTCCGTCGGGGCCGCCGCCGGTACCGGTGTCGGAGAACCCGGGCCTGAACCGGTTCGATGTTCACCGGCTGGCCAGTGGCCGCTTCCAGCTCGGTGGCGACGTCGACCGGCTCCTCGCCGAGAAGCTGCTCACCGTGTTGTCGACTTTGACCGCACCGCAACCGGGCCCGGGCGGGGAACGCGACCCGCGGAGTCCGTCGAAACGCCGGGCCGATGCACTCGATCGGATTCTCGACCGGCACCTACGCGGTGGCAGCCGCGGGGCGTCGGGTGGGTCGCGGGCGTCGGTGCACCTGATCGTTCCGCTGCGCGACCTGCTCAGCGACCGCACAAACAAGGAAACTGCCAGCGCACCAACGGGTTCGACAACACACGCTACCGGTGTTGACGGCGGCCACCGCGCCAGCGAGAGTGCTGGTGCCCACGGCAACTCACGAACCAGTAACTCACGAACCAGTAATGCCGACGCCGGTCCCGATGGTGGTGCTGACGGCGGTCACCGCGTCAGCGAGAGTGCTGGTATCGACGGCGGTTCACGAACCGAAGACACCGACGCCGGTCCCGATCGAGCCACGGGCCGCGGTCAACGCGCCAGAGGGAGTTCTGGTGCCGGCGACCGTTCATGCACCGGTGACTCTCCCGAGAGTCGTGTCGGTCGCAGCACCGACGGTTGTGACGCTGCCGGTGGTACTGATGCGAGGGAGAAGTCCGTTCCCGAGCCGGGCGATGCGGACTGGCCGTTCCACCTCGACTGGACCGGCCCGATCAGTCGCTCCCTCGCCGAACTTCTCACTTGCGACGCAGACCTCACCCCGGTGATCGTCGACCACCACGGCGTCCCGCTCGCGCTCGGGCGCACCACCAGACTCGCCACCGACGACCAACGCATCGCCCTGACCATCCGCGACCGATGCTGCGTCATGTGCGGCCGCCCCGCACAGTGGTGCCACGCCCACCACGTGAAGTTCTGGGAACACGGCGGCAGAACCGACCTCGACAACCTCGCGCTGGTCTGCGGCGAATGCCACCGCCTCGTCCACCACGGCCACTGGCAACTACTCATGGGCGACGACGGACACCCCTACGCCATCCCACCCGAATCCGTCGACCCCACACGCCAACCCATCCCCAGCTACCACCGACGAAAACAACGAGCAGCCTGACGACAGGTCAACCGCGCAGCTCACGCTTGAGCAGTTTTCCGCTCTGATTGCGTGGCAATTCGTCGACGAAGGTGACGGTCTTGGGCACCTTGAACGGCGCTATACGACCTTTCACATAATCGATCAACGCCTGCGACGACAGCGCACTGCCGTCCTTGAGCACGACGACTGCCGTCACCGCTTCGATCCACTTGTCGTCGGGCGTCCCGATCACCGCAACCTCGGCGACCGCCGGATGGGTGTAGATCGCATCCTCCACCTCGCGTGACGCGACGAGAATGCCGCCGGTGTTGATGACGTCCTTGATCCGGTCGACCACGGTGATGAAACCCTCGGCGTCGCGTGTCACCAAGTCACCGGAATGAAACCACCCATCCGAGAACGCATCTGCCGTCGCCTCCGGCTTGTCCCAGTAGCCGTCGCACAGCTGAGGAGAACGATAGAGAATCTCCCCGGGCTCGCCGTCCGGCACGTCGTTGCCGTCGGCATCGACGACACGGGTCTCGACGAAGAACACCGCACGGCCGCACGACGCCGGCCGTGCCTCGTGCTCCTCGGGCTGCAATACCGTTGCCAGTGGACCGATTTCGGACTGCCCAAAACAGTTGTAGAACTCGATGTCCGGGTAGCGCTCACGTAGCCGAGTGAGAACGGTGACAGGCATGATCGACGAACCGTACTGCGCCTTCTTCAGCGACGACAGGTCACGCGTGGCCAGGTCGGGGTGATTGGCGAGCGGAACCCACACCGTCGGGGCCAGGAACAGAGACTTGATCTTCTCCTCTTCGATCCGGCGCAGTATCTCCGGCACGTCCGGCCTGCGCATCAAGCGGACCGTGGCACCCACCGACAGATACGGCAGCATGAACACGTGCATTCCCGCCGAGTGGTACATCGGCATCACGAGCAGTGGATCGTCGTCCTGGGTGAACCCGAGCGCGATGACGCACGAGACGTACTCCGCGACGAGCGCTCCGTGAGACATCATCGCACCCTTGGGTTTCGACGTCGTTCCGGAGGTGTAGAGCAACTGAGCGAGGTCGGTCGAATCGGCGGCGGGTTCGAGTTCGGAGCCGTCGCCGTCCGTGCCCAGTACATCGGGCAGAGAAACCACGTGCTCGATCGTCAGGTCTGCACGAACGGAGTCGAGGGTGGCCGTCAAAGCCGGATCCACGAGCACCACGCGGGAGCCCGACTGATCGAGCAAGTACTGCAATTCGTCGCCCACCAGCGCGTAGTTGATCGGAACGTGCACCAATCCGGCTCGCGCACAGGCGAGAAACGCAACAACGTACGCATCCGAGTTGACGCCGTACGCCGCGACGCGGTCACCCTTGTTCAACCCCAACGCGATCAGTCGTCGGGCGGCGCGGGTGACGGCGGTATCGAGTTCTCCGTAGGTGTGGCTGCGTCCCTCGAATGTCACGGCGAGACGGTCGGGGAATTTAGCGGCCGACCGCCGCAGGACGCCGTCGACGGTGTTCACTCGTGTTCCGCTGCTCATCACCCGACGTTATAGGACGTCCAAGCATCTCGTCCCGTGTTTGGCTGCCCTTACGGTTCGCGCAGCGTCAGCGGGGCATGCGGCAACGTATGACACTCAAGCAAGCACTCGACAGCCTCGAATCGGCATCGTTCCTCGACGGAGCGAGCAACGCGATCAACGACGTCCTCGAGCCCGCACTCGACGACAGCACCGTCGGCGGCGCGCTCCGCGGACAGTGGATCGGCCACCCCATCCACCCGGCTCTGGTCAACGTCACCATCGGCAGCTGGACCAGCGCCGTTGCTCTGGACCTGCTGAATCACCAGTCGAGAGCAAGCAAGCTTGTGATCTCCATCGGGCTCGTGTCCGCGCCGGCCGCCATCGCCACCGGATGGGCCGACTGGTCGACGATGAACACCCGCCAGCGACGAGTCGGGATCATCCACGCGGCCTCCAACGCGACCGGCGTCTTCCTCTTTCTCGGCTCCTACCTACGTCGCCGGAAACAGACCGATGGCATCGCCAAGGCCCTGGCTGCAGCCGGTCTCGCCACAGCGAGCGTCGGCGGTCTCATCGGCGGCCACCTCGCGTACAGCTCGACCGAGCAGAAACCGGCTCCAGCAGGCAAGCACAGCCTTCGCCGCTAGATCGACAGTTGCTCCGATCGGCGCTGCGGGCTGCCGCCAGAACAAGCATCACGGACATCGAACCGACCGACCGCCGATCCCCTCACTCGTCTCACCGGTAGCGTTTCCGTACACCGTACGTTAGGCTGCGTCGGCACTGCACGAACCACCGTCGGTGCATGCCCGTCAGGGCACGGCGAAAGGCGACCGAAGCGCACATGACCCAGGCCCAGCCGTTCACACCAGCTCGACCATCCATCCAAGAACTGTCCACCATCGTCGTTCGCGGAGCACGCGAGAACAATCTCCGCGACGTGGACCTCGACCTGCCCAAGCGATCGCTCGTCGTGTTCGCGGGCGTCTCCGGGTCGGGGAAGTCGTCACTCGTGTTCGACACCATCGCTGCCGAAGCTCAACGGCAGATCAACTCCACGTTCACCGCGTTCGCCCAGACCTTCCTGCCGTCCTACGGTCGCCCCGACGCCGATATGATCGCGAACTTGTCGGCAGTCGTGATCGTCGACCAAAAGCGCCTGTTCGGTGGCCCGCGGTCGACGGTCGGCACCATCACCGACATCGGCGACTGGCTGCGCATGCTCTGGTCCCGCGGCGTCACCCCGACGATCGGGTTCGCGAACGCCTTCTCGTTCAACGATCCGGCCGGCATGTGCCTCGAGTGCGAAGGGCTCGGGGAGGCGAAGGTCGTGGACATCGGCGAACTGGTGGACGAGTCGAAGTCCCTGCGCGAGGGGCCGTTCCGGCACCCGGACTTCGAGGTCGGGAAATGGCCGTATCGGGTGTTCGCCGACTCGGGCCTGTTCGATCTCGACGTCCCGATCGAGCAGTACTCCGCCCGCGAGCGCCACATCTTCTTCGACGCCAAGCCCGGCGAGGTCGAGGTGCTGAACCCCGACGCCGTGATGAAGAGCTACGAGGGAATCGTGTCCCGGTTCCGGCGCAGCTACCTGACCAAGGACGCCGATGCCCTCAAAGGCAAGGCCAAGCTCGCGTTCGAACGCATCGTCACGCGCGGTGTCTGCGAGTCCTGCGGCGGCTCCCGCTACAACGAGACCATCCGCGGCGCCACGCTCGAAGGCCTGTCTCTGCCCGACGCGTTCGCGATGCAGGTGTCCGAACTCGCCGACCGCATCGACGGGTGGCAGATCAGCGGCTTGGGCACTGTCACCGCCGAAATCGTCACGCAGCTGCGAAGACTCGTCGATCTCGGTCTCGGCTACCTCAGCCTGGACCGGGCGACGTCGTCGCTGTCGGGCGGTGAATCCCAGCGCATCAAGATGGTGCGACACCTCGGCGCCACCCTCAACGACATGCTCTACGTGTTCGACGAGCCGACCACAGGCCTCCACCCCCGCGACGTCCACCGCCTCGACGACATGTTGCTCGCGCTGCGCGACAAGGGCAACACCGTCCTCGTCGTCGAGCACGACCCCGAGGTCATGGCGATCGCCGATCGGATCGTCGAGATCGGCCCGGGCGCCGGAAAAGCCGGTGGCACAGTCGTGTTCGAGGGCACCTACGACGAACTCCGCAACGCCGACACCAGGACCGGTGCCGCGTTGCGACGCGAGGGCGTCGAATTGCGCAATCCCCGTTCCCCTTCGGGTTGGCTGAGCATCACCGGAGCAAACACCCACAATCTGCGCGACGTCAGCGTCGACGTCCCGCTCGGAGTCCTGACCGCCGTCACCGGGGTCGCCGGTTCCGGCAAATCCAGCCTCATCCACGGCCACCTCCGGGAGGCAGCGCCGGACGCCGTCATCATCGACCAGGCACCCATCCGCGGTTCGCGCCGCTCCTCCCCCGCGACGTACACCGGTCTGCTCGACCCGATCCGCGCATACTTCGCCAAGAAGACCGGCCAGCCGCCGTCTCTGTTCTCGCCCAACTCCGACGGCGCGTGCCCCGACTGCCAGGGCAGCGGCGTCATCTTCACCGATCTCGGTTTCACCGACCCGGTGACGAGCACCTGCGAGACGTGCCAGGGCAGGCGATTTCGGTCGGGTGCGATCCGGCATACCGTCGACGGCGTCAGCATCGCCGACATCTTCGAGATGTCCGTCGAGGACGCGCAGGACTTCTTCGAGGTCAAGAAGATCCGTGACATCCTCCGCCGGTGCCGGGACGTCGGCCTCGGCTACCTCTCGCTCGGCCAGAACCTGTCGTCGCTCTCCGGCGGCGAGCGGCAACGGCTCAAGCTCGCCACCGAACTGGTCGGGTCGTCGCCGGTGCTGGTACTCGACGAGCCGACGACCGGTCTGCACCCATCGGACGTGTCGAACCTGATCGCGTTGCTGTCCGGGATGGTCGACGAGGGCAGGTCGGTGATCGTCATCGAACACAACCTCGACGTCATCGCGGCGGCCGATTGGGTCATCGACCTCGGCCCCGACGGAGGCCACAACGGCGGTTCGATCACCTTCACCGGAACCGTCGACGAGTTGGTTGTCTCCGACACCCACACCGGCACGTACCTGGCACGGAGCCTGGGTCGCTGACCGCGACCCGATAGTGTTGGCGCTCCAAGAGGCACCGGAAACACAGGAGTGGCAGTGCAGCGTCGATCGGCACGAATGATCTCAGCCGGGTTCGCGGTCATCGCGCTGGTCGCGGCCGGATGCGGCAGCACGACCATGGGCTCCCCGCCGACCGCTTCCTCCACCACGGCGTCGAGCGGGGAGTTCCCGAGAACGATCGCATCGGGCTCAGATGGCGGGACCGTCACCATCGACGCGATGCCCCGTTCGATCGTTTCTCTGAGCCCGACGGCAACAGAGACCCTGTACGCCGTCGGAGCGGGTGAGCAGGTGGCGGCCGTCGACGATCAGTCGGACTATCCCGCCGATGCCCCGAAGACCGGGCTGTCTGCGTTCACGCCGAGCCTCGAGGCGATCGTCGCGTACGACCCCGATCTGGTGATCACCTCCACCGACCTCGGCCTGGTGACGTCCACCCTGGCCGAGGCAGGCATTCCGACGCTGCTGGTCCCGGCCGCGACGAGCCTCGACGACGCATACTCGCAGATCGAACAAGTGGCAGACGCGACCGGGCACGACGCCGAAGGTGATGCGGTGGTCGCGCAGATGCGTGACCGCATCGATGCTGCCGTCGCGAGCGTGCCGAGACGCGATCAGCCGTTGACGTACTTCCACGAACTCGACGACACCCTGTACACCGTGAGCAGCCAGAGCTTCGTCGGCCAGATCTACGGATTGTTCGGTCTGCAGAGCATCGCCGACGGATCCGGGGCTGGTGATTACCCGCAGCTGTCCGCCGAGTCGGTGATCACCGCCAATCCCGATATCGTGTTCCTCGCCGACGCACAGTGCTGTGGCGTCACAGCCGAATCGGTCGCGGCTCGACCGGGGTGGGGTTCGATGACCGCCGTCCGAGACGGCAGGATTTTCCCGATGGACGAGGACCTGTCGAGTAGATGGGGGCCACGGATCGCGGACCAGGTGGAAGCCGTCGCCGCCGTGGTGCAGCAGATTCCCGAGTGAACTCGGCGGGTGACCGGACACCGCGACCACCCGCCGCGCTCTACACGATGCTGTCGCGGTGCATGGCCTCGATCTCGTCGGCGCTGCACCCTATTTCGGTGAGCACCTGGTCGGTGTCGGCACCGTGCTTGCGGCCGGTGTATCTGATCCGGCCGGGACTGCCACCCATCCGCCACATGACGTTCTGCATGCGCACGGGGCCGAGGTCGTCGTCCTCGACGGTCGTCACCATCTCGATGGCGTTCACCTGCGGATCGGACAACAGGTCACTCGGCTTGTAGACGGGAGCGACTGCCGCTCCTGCCTTTTCGAACTCGTCGATCACCACGTCCTTGGTCCGCTCGGCAATCCAGCCGCCGACGTACTCGTCCAGAAGGTCGGCGTGGGCGGCGCGCTGACGCCCGGTGGCGAACCACGGTTCGTCCAGCACCTCGGGGTGACCCACCAGCACCAGCACACGTTCGGCTATCGAGTTGGCGCTCGTGGAGATCGCCAACCAATGCCCGTCTGCGGTCTTGTACAGATTGCGGGGCGCGTTGTTGCTCGACCGGTTCCCTGTTCGCTCCTGATCGATGCCCAGTTGATCGGCATAGATGACGCCCGGCCCGACCGCAGCCATGATGGGGCTCAACAGATCCAGGTCGATCTGCTGCCCCTTGCCGCCGTTGTTGGTGCGGTGCAGTAGAGCCATCGACACGGCCGACGAGCCCGCGATCCCGGCAAGGGAATCGGCCAAGCCGAACGCCGGAAGCGTCGGCGGCCCATCGGCTTCGCCGGTCAGGTGCGCGAAACCACTCATCGATTCGACGAGCGTTCCGAAGGCCGGCCTGGTCGCGTACGGTCCGGTCTGGCCGAAGCCGGTGACACGCAACAGGATCAGACCAGGGTTGAGCTCGGAGAGAACGTCGTATCCCAGCCCCCAGCGTTCGAGGGTTCCCGGCCGAAAGTTCTCGACCACCACGTCGGCTTCTGCGGCCAGGCGTCGGAATACGGCTCCGCCTCGGGAGTTTCCGAGATCGAGGGTAACCGTGCGCTTGTTCCGCCCGATCATCGTCCACCACAGCGGGTGACCGTCCTTGTCCAAGCCGTGCCCGCGCATACCGTCGGGCTTGGTGGGGTGCTCGATCTTGATGACCTCTGCCCCGAAGTCGCCGAGGATCTGCGCGACGAGGGGGCCTGCGAGAATCGTCGAGATGTCGAGTACCTTGATGCCCTCCAGTGGCCCCGTCACAGGTACGGGCGGTGCAGGTAGCGGCCGGCGGGCGCACCGGCGACGGCACCGTCGGCGAGTACCCGCTGACCACGGACGAACGTGTCGGTCACCTTGGCACCGAGCTCGAATCCCTCGAATGGTGTGTACTCCTGCGCCGACTCGGAATCCTCCGGACGGACGGTCCAGGTGTGGTCCGGGTCGATCAGGGCGATATCTGCGTCCATCCCGACGGCGATGTCGCCCTTGCCCGGTAGGCCGTAGCGTCGGGCCGGGTTGAGCGAAGTGAGCTCGGCGATACGCCGCCAGCTCAGGCCGCGCTTGCGTCCTTCGCTGACCAGCCCTGGAAGCAGATACTCGGCACCCCCGAAGCCGGACTTCGCGGCGAAGATGTCGCCGCGGTCCTCGGCGAACTTCTTCTCGTCCTTGCAGCACGCATGATCGCTGACGACCCAGTCGATGTCACCTGCGAGCAGGTGCTCCCACAGCGCTTCGACGTCGTCGCGCGGACGCAGCGGCGGGTTGACCTTGCCGCCGAGACCGTATGCGGTGTCGATATCGGCCAACAGGTGCCCGATCGTGACCTCACGGCGGAAGTTGACGTGCGGGAACGCCTTTGCCATCCGCATCGCCGCAGTCAACGCCTTGCGCGAGGACAGGTGCAGCAGGTTGATGTTGGGCAGCTGCGTCTCGTCGGCCAGGAACGACGCGATGGTGACGGCGAGGCCCTCCGAGTGCGGTGGCCGTGACGCGCTGTACGCAGCCAGGCCCTCGAGGGTGCCTTCTTCTTCGACGATCTTGGTGTACGCGCTCATGATCTCGGCGGTCTCACAGTGCAGCGACAGCGAGATGTGATCGGCCTTGTCGCCCATCTGCTCTCGGGCAGCCTGGATGCCGCGCATGACGAACTCGAAGTGCGCCAGGTCGTAGCGCTCCCCCTCTGGAGTCATGAGGAATTCGCTCTGATCGGTCGACCGGCCGTGGAGCCCGTGGCTGCCGTAGAACATGAAGATCTTGAACGAGGTGACGCCGTGATCGGCAATCAGCGAGGGGATTTCGTCGATGTGTTCTTTGGACATCGGCGCGAGGTGGTACGCGTAGTCCACGTACGGGCGCCCCTCGGTGGCGTCGAGAACCTTCGGGAACACGTCGGCGTAGGAACCACCCGTGTTCATGTAGTACTGGCCAGTCCGCATGTAGGACAGTGACGTGGTCACGCCGCCCTGGACACACGCCCGCGACTCGGTCTCGGCATCGTCGCCGAGCGAGTTGTAGATACCCCAGTGCTGGTGTGCGTCCACCACACCGGGGAATGCGACCTTGCCGGCAGCGTCGATGACGGTCTCTGCGGATCCTGCATCGATGTTCGCCTCGATACGGGTGAACTTGCCGTCTTCGATCAGCAGATCCAGAAACTCACCCTCGTCGGGGGCGTCGGATCCTGGCCGGACTACGCGCGCATTGGTGATCAAAAGCGTTGACATGATGGTCCTTTCGAATTTCTTCACTAGAGTTCGTTGATTCTGAGTGAGCTTGCCGCGAGGTAGGCCAGTCCGAGTGCCGGGAGCAATCCGTTACCGGCGAGGTACCCGGCAGCACCGTGGCCGGAGATGCCCATCGCGGCACCGCCCGAGGCGAACAGGCCGGTGATCGCCGAGCCGTCGGTTCGTAGAACACGTGCGTTCTCGTCCACGACGAGCCCGCCCTGCGTATGGAACAAGGCGGGCACGATCTTGATGGCTGCATACGGACCGGTGAGCGTGTGCTCGAATGAGCTGCGGCCGAACGGATCCGAGGCCTCTCCCGAGGCATACCTTTGCACAGCGGTGAGTTCCTCCACCACCGCCGCAGGTGGGAGCCGCGTTGCGGCCGCCAGGCCGTCCATATCGTCGGCCCATACTGCCGCACCCGAGTCGACGGTCTGTTGGAAGTCTTTGAACGACATGCACTTGTCGTAGATCGACCGGTCGATGACGACCCAGCCCTCGGATCCGGGTCTGGCGGCCAGAATGGCCGCATACTCCGAGTAACCTGTCGTCTCGTCACCGAACCGGCGTCCGGAGGTGTCGAGCACGATGCCGCCGTGCATCACCGTCGCCCATCCGACGAGCGTCGTGGCCTGCTTGGACAGTGCAGCATGCCCCTGGTAGGCATCGAGATACGCCGACTCGGCACCGAGACGACGGCCGATGGTGAGCGCATCGCCCGCGGAGTGCTCGCTGCCGTGATACCTCGCAGCGGCGATCTCCGGTACGTGCTCCGCCACCATGGCCGCGTTGGCACCGTAGCCGTTGGTGGCCAACAGAACTGCACGGGTAGGAACGACGTCGACGCTGCCGTCGGGCATCGTGATCGTCACTCCGTCGACAACCCCGTCGGAATCGACTGACACGTCGGTCAGTCGCGCGGGTGTCAACATATCGATGCGCGGCTCGTCGGCGACCGCTCGCGCGAGGTGCTCGAGCATCCCACTACCGTGGCGGCCTTCGACTGTGTGACAACGCAATTGCGAGTGCCCCGGGTACGAGAAGTCGGTCACGAGAGAGAGCGGCAGTCGGACGTGATCGGCGAGCCACTCGACCAAAGTGGCACTGACTTCGGCGAGCGCCGACGCCAGCCGATGGTCTGCACTGCCTTTCGTCTTGCGCATCACGTCGTCGAGGAACTGCTGCGGCGAGTCCTCGATTCCGGCCTCCCGCTGCCATCGTGACCCCGCGCCGGGAATCATCGCGGTCGACATCGCCGTGTTGTTGCCTCGCTTGAAGTGCGCACTGGCCTCGACGACCAGCACGTCGAGGCCGAGCTCGGCGGCGCGGAGCGCAGCAACGAGGCCGCCGCCCGCGCCGGCCACGATCAGGTCCGGGCCGTCCTCGCTCACGCGGACACCTGCAGTTCGGATCGCAGACCCAGTAGCCGTAGCGCAGTGGCGGTCGGGTCCACCACTTGCGGCGACGCGGGTGGATCGACGAGATCGACGGCCGAGCACGCATTGATTGCGATGGTGCACTGGAGCTTCCTCGCGTGCTCCGAGACCGCTCTCCCCCAGGCCCCGGTGTCGGCGATATCGTGCACACCGAGCCCGAGTACCTGGGTTGCCTCGGCGACGACCCCGTAGAACGCGAGCCGGCGATCCATCTCCGCAGCGATCACATCGTTGCGGGCGAGCGCGCCGATTCGATGCCCCTGGGACGCGTAGAACGATGCCGTCAGCCGGGTCAGGCCGTAGAGGGGCCGGATGAAGGAGTCCGCCTCTTCGGCACAGGGATCGAGCACGCAGTCGGGCAGAAACCCATCCGCTTCCGTGTCGTGCACAGACCGAAATGCAGCAGACAGCACCTCCTCCGACCGTCTGACGTCACGTTCGGTGTCCAGTGCGCTCGGCGCGTCGGACCCGATGTTGCGGAGCTCGACGGTGATCCCTGCGGGAGAAAGGTGGTCGTACCGACCCTGGCGCCGCTGCAATTCTGCCGCGTCGACGTCGATCGGGGTGAAGGCCAAGAGATGCATGTGAAGTGAACTCCTAAATACCGAGGTAGGCAGCTTTGACCCGCTCGTCGTGTGCCAATTCGGATCCGGTGCCGGTCAACACGATCGATCCGCTCTCGATGACGTAAGCGCGATCGGAGATCGCGAGTGCCTGTGCGGCGTTCTGTTCGACGATCAGCACGGTCACGCCCGAATCACGGATTCGCACGATAGCGTCGAGCACTTGAGCAGCGAGCTTGGGAGCGAGCCCGACCGACGGTTCGTCCAGCGTCAGAACTCGCGGCTTCGACATCATCGCGCGACCGATGGCGAGCATCTGCTGCTGACCGCCGGACATGGTGTCGGCCCGCTGTTCTCGTCGTTCGGCGAGAATCGGGAACAGTGCGTAGACCTGGTCGAGGGATTCCTTGACGCCGCTGCGCTTCTGGGTGTACGCACCCATCTCCAGGTTGTCGGCGACGGTGAGACTGCCGAACAGAGCTCGGTCCTGTGCGACGTGCACGAGTCCTGCCCGGACGATTCGATCCGCCCGCATTCCGTGAATGGCGTTGCCGTCCAGCATGATCGTACCGCCGGAGGTGGAGACCATACCGGACAGTGCGCGCAGCGTCGTCGTCTTGCCTGCCCCGTTGGCACCGATCAAAGAGACTATCTCGTGTCGGTCGACCGCGAGGTTCAGCCCGTGCAGGATTTCCAGACGACGGTATCCGGCGTGCAGGTTGTCGATCTCGAGCATCATGCTGTTTTCTCCTCACCGAGGTACGCCTCGACGACACGGTCGTCGGCAACCACCGTGCGTGGGTCACCCGAGGTGAGCACGGCACCTTCGTGCATGACCACCAGGCGCTCGGACAGGGCCATCACCGCGGCCATGATGTGCTCGACGAACAGCACCGTCTGGCCCTCCTGGTGCACTGTGCGCAGCAGTTCGATCATCGGTGCACGCTCGGCTGGGACCAGCCCGGCGAGAACCTCGTCGAGGAGCACGACGCGCGGCTCCATGGCCAGTGCGCGCGCGAGCTCGAGTCTCTTCAATCCCGCGGTCGACATGGCCGAGACCTTGCCGCCGACCTGATCGGACAACTGCACACGATCGAGAACATCGAGGGCATGACGCCGCGCATCCCTGCGTGACTTGCGCTTCGACAACGCGGCGATGGTGACGTTCTCCAACACCGACATCGACTCGAACGGGCGCATCAGTTGGAACGTGCGGACCAGTCCGGCGCGCGCTATCTTGCTGGCCGGCCAACCCGTGATGTCGGTACCGTCGAAGATCACTCGGCCCGTGGTCGGTGGCTGTTCACCCGACAACAAGGAGAACAAGGTCGTCTTACCTGCCCCGTTGGGGCCGATGATCCCGAGGAATTCGTGCTCGGGCACATCGAGGCTGACATCGCGCACCGCATGGATACCCGAGAACGACTTGCTCAGGTTCTCGATGCTCAACAGGCTCATCGGTTCCACCTCTCACGGATCGTGCCGAAGATTCCCTTGGGTAGGAAGATCACGATCGCGATCAGAATCACCGAGTACGCGGCAACGTCCAATCCGATTGTTCCCTGCAGGAATTCGAGGAAGGCGGGTGGGTTTCGTAGCAGTTCGTTGATCAACTCGGACAGCGGCCCGATCACCGCAGCACCGATGACCGGTCCCCAGATCGTGCCGATGCCACCGATGACGGCCGGAACGATCGCTTCGACGGAGACCGCCGAACCGAAGGCCTGCTCCGGTCCGACGAAGAAGTAATACTGCGTGTAATAGACACCTGCGACGGCGGTCAGCGCACAACTCGCCGCTACGGCGATCAACCGGTACTTCATCGTGTCGATACCGAGTGAGGCTGCGGCGGTTTCGTCGTCGCGGGTGGCTTGGACGAACTGCCCGGCCCGCGAACGGGTGTAGAAGATCGTGCCGAGAACGGCGAGGGCCAGAATGACGAGTGGAATCCAGACGTAGTTGGGGCTGCCCTTTTCGAACTGCAGCATCCACCACGAATCCCGTGGCAGGATCGGCACGTTGAATCCCTCGGTCTTGTTGAAGACTTCGAGGTTCTGCACCAGCAGCAGGAACATCTGCGCGAAGGCGAATGTGGCCAATGCGAAGTAGGACCCGGCCAATCGGTAGCGCAGACACAGGTAGGCGATGAGCGTTCCCACCACCGCCGAGATGATCGCCGCGAGGATCATCGAGATCCACGGCGAGACGCCGCGTTCGACCAAGAGATACGCACCGGTATAGGCACCGATTCCGAAGAAGGCGGCGTGGCCGAAACTGAACATGCCACCGAACCCGCTCATGATGTTCCACGCCACGGCCATCACGGCGAAGATCAGCGTGCGAACGGCAACGGTCTGTGCCTGCTCACCGAGCATCAGCGGCAATGCCGCAACCACGACGAAACCGATGGCGAGCGTGATCAATTGGCGTCGGAGCCAGGTGTCCTTCAACCGTGGATCGTGCTGCACCGGAGTGGGTGCGCTTGTTGTCGTTGTCATCGGCGAGCTCCGTACAATCCTTCGGGCTTGAGAAACAGGACGAGGACGAACACCGCGAAGACGAGGATCAGCGAGCCTGTTCCCGGTAGATACAGCGCACCGACGGTCTGCACGAGGCCGATGACGAGGCCACCGACCATCGCTCCCACGACACTTCCGAGTCCACCGAGAACCACGATGACGAACGCCAGGATGGTGAACTGTTCTCCGACCGACGGCGTGAGACTGGTGAACGGTGTCATCAACCCGCCGGCGACGGCGACGCACGCGGCACCGATACCGAAGGTGAGCGCATAGACCCTGCCGATGTCGACGCCCACGAGTTTCGCGCCTTCGGAGTTGGATGCGACTGCGCGAATGGACAATCCGAGCGGCGTCCGCTTCAGCACCGCGCTGAGCGCGACGGCGACCAGAGCGGCACCGATGAACGCCACCACGCGCGGCCACGACGCCACCGCACCGAGAACGTCGAGGGAACCGTCGATCGGTGCCTGGACCGATTGTGGTCGCCCGCCGAAGATCATCAGCAGCACGTTGATGATGAGCAGAGACAGGCCGAGGGTGACGAGCAAAGGGCCGTCGTGGCTGCCACTGATGGTCAGCTTCGTCAGCAGAGTTGCCTGAACGACCATGCCGAACAGGAACATCACCGGAACTGCCAGCAGCGTCGCGACGTAGACCGGCAACCCGGCAGTGGATAGCGCGTACACGATGTACATCGCCATCGTCAGCATCGCGCCCTGAGCGAAGTTCACGATGCCGAGAACGCCGAAGATGAGCGTCAGTCCGACCGAGATCAGTGCGTACACGCCGCCGAGCAGAAGCCCGGAGACGACCGACTGCGTGACCAAGCCCTGATCTTTACCACCGACGAGGTAGATCACCGCCATGATGACGACGATCGCTGCTGCGACCGGGATGCCGGGGTCGATCCCGGCCAGACCTCGCTTACCCGTCTTCTCCGCAGTCGAGGTAGCCGCCGTCACTGGCCGGCTCCCACGGGGAATTCGATTGCGTCCGTTGCGAACTCCTCGGGAAAGACCTGTGCGATTGCACCGTCGCGGACCTGCATGACAATGACGGTTGCGTTCTTGTTCTGACCGGTCTCGTCGAATTCGATCGGTCCGCTGAACGCGAGGAGCGGGTCGTCGATCGAGACGCCGGAAATCGCCTCGCGCAGATCTTCCGGGTCACTGGAGGCTCCGTCGTTGAGACCCGCCGCGATGACCTCGACCGCCTGGTAGGACAGCATCGCTGCCGTCTCCATCGGGCGTCCGTACTGGGCCTCGAACCGCGTACGAATGTCGGTGACGCGGTCGCTGGTGGCGTCGAAGTGGTAGTTGGCGCTCAACACACCGTCGCCGGCCGCACCTGCGTCGCCGGGAAAAGAGCTGTCGTCGAACGCGCCGTTGGCAATTCCGTAGACACCCTTGACGTTCAGATTCAGCTGCTCGACGGCGCGGGCGATCAACAGACCGTCCGGGTAGTAGCCGGTGGCGACTATGACGTCGGGGTTGGATACTGCAGCCTCACGCACCTGTGTGGTGGCGTCGGAGAAATTCGTTGCAGGATAGGTGATTTCCTGCACCGACGAGATTCCCTGGTTCGCAGCCTCGGCCTCGAATGCGTTGAAGACACTGTCGCCGAACGATCCTTCGATGTGCAGGTAGGAGACTCGATCGATGGCCTGACCGGTCTGCTCTTCGATCGCGGCGAGCGCCTTTGCACCGTCGGTTCCCATGCTGGAGGCGTTCGGCTGCATGCGGAAGGAGTACTGGTACCCCTGGTCCAGGATCTTGTCGTCCACCGCCACGTCGATCACAAGCGGTACCCGCGATCGTTCGGCGACAGAGGCGACATTCTGAGTGACGTCGCTCTGGTACGTGCCGATGAGCGACACCGCGCCGTCGTCGATCAGTCGCTGCGCCTCGCTCTGTCCGACCTCTGCTTTGCCCTGGCTGTCACCCGATACCAACTCCAGTTGCCGACCGTCGAGGGACGAAATGCCGCCTGCTGCATTGATATCGGCCACCGCCAGTGCAGCACCGTCGTTCATCAGACCGCCCACACCTGCCAGCGCTCCGGTGGTGGGATGAACCGATCCGATCTTGATGGGGCCGGAGTCGTCCGAACCGGTGGACGAACCACACGCTGCAGCACCCACGACGGCAACGGCCGTCAGCACACCTACGAGCTTCTTCATTGTCGAATCTGCCTTCCGCGCCTACCGGCGCCGAGTCGAACCACTGGGCGGAACCAACCGTTCCGCTGAGCGCACCATCAGATTGATGATTGATCTCGCTGGAATCGAGTATGGCACGCATCACGGGCTCAGAACAGGCTCTTCCGTCAAATTCTTGTTACGGGTATGGTTCGCTCAGCGGAACGCATGCACATCCGAAAGGTGGCACTTATGGTCAGCAGGCCAGTACTGGAGACATCGACCGGCACCGAGTCGGCCGATCGTGTCGCCGACGTGCTCATCGCATTCGCCCAATCCGATCGCGCACTCGGCGTATCGGAAATCGCTCGAACGCTTGGGCTGAGCAAGGCTGTGGTGCACCGCATTCTGCAATCGCTCGCATCGCGGTCGATCGTGCAGCCCGTCGCGGGCGAGTCGACGTATTCCCTCGGTCCCGCCGCGATCGGACTCGGAACCAAGGCCTGGAGCCAACTCGACGTGCGGTCCATCGCCGCTCCGGTATTGCGTGCGCTCCGTGCGAACACACGTGAAACTGCCACGCTGTCGGTACTCGTCGGGCACCGCCGCGTCTATCTCGATCAGTACGAGAGCCCGCAGGAAGTGAAGATGGTCGTCGAAATCGGCCCGCAGTACGCATTGCACTCGGGAGCGTCGAGCCGAGCGATCCTGGCGTTCCTCCCCGACCGATTCGCGGAGGAAGCCTTCCAGGAACTCCGCAGCACCACCCCTGACGCCGACGAGACCCGCTTCCGCGCTCGCCTCGACGACATCCGCACCAACGGGTACGCGACCTCGACGAACGAGCGCAATACCGGTGCAGCATCGATCGCCGCTCCCTTCTTCGACGCCGCGGGCCACGTCCTCGGTTCGGTCAGCTCGTCCGGTCCGGCCTTTCGCTACTCCTCCTCAGCGGACGACGAGCACATCGTCCACGCCGGCCAGGTCGTCGCCGCGGCTCGATCGATCACCACCATCCTGGAAGCGCGAGCAGCCCGATGATCCCTACATCCGCCCGATCGTTCCTCTACGTCCCCGCGAACAAGCCGCAGCTGTTCGACAAGGCGGTGCGCGGAGAGACCGACGCGGTGATCATCGATTTGGAGGACGCAGTTCCGCTGCCGGACAAGGACCGAGCGCGCAACGAGGTCGCACAGTGGTTGGCGTCGAGGTCATCCACCGACACCCAGATCTGGATTCGGGTCACCCCTGAGTTCATGACGCAGGATCTCGAGGCCGTCGCCGGAACCGGAGTCACCGGCATCATGGTGGCGAAGTGTTCGACCGAGTCCCTGACACGTGCAGACCGATTCCTCGACATGCGCAATCTCCCCGACATCGAGCTGATCGGCCTCATCGAAACAGCTCACTCCTTGCGCGCTGTGCCGGAGATGGCTCGATGCAACAGGGTTCGAACCTTCGGGGTCGGCGAGGTCGACCTCCTCGCCGACCTGCGGATCACACGATCGGAGCACACCGAATCGATGATCGACGCCATTCGGTTGAACGTCGTGATCGACTGCGCTGCAGCGGGATTGGCCGCACCGATCGCTCCGACGTCGACTGACTTCCGTGATCTGGACGGATTCGTCACCACCACAGCACGTTTCGTGCAGATGGGTTTCCGCGGCCGGACGGCATTGCACCCGAGCCAGGTTCCGATCATCAATGCCGCACTCACGCCGTCGACGGACGACGTGGCTGCAGCCCGTCGACTGGTGGAACTGTACGACGTGGCCCAGGGTGGTCCGACCGTCGACGACAACGGCAGATTCGTCGACGAAGCAGTGGTACGGGGCGCGCGGGAAATCCTCGCCCGGGCCTGAGCCGGTCGCACTGCAGCTCGGGCACCGCCATACGAGTGGACGGTGCCCGAGGACTGTCCTATTGCTGCGTGGTCGATTTCAGATCGGTCAACGGAGCAAGCAGTGTTCCGATGTCGGTCAGGTCCCCGAGCCGATCGCATCGACCGGCCAATTCTTTCAGTTCCACGTCGGAGAGGAACGGCCCGGCATTGCTGGTGAACTTGGTCGAGACCTCACCGAACGACAGCGGCCGTTCTGGTCCTCCGCGCGTGGTCAACACCTCTTCGACCACGACCGTTCCGTCGGTCAGTGTTGCGGTCAGCACCGCCGGGAACTGATGGGGGAAAACGGCATCACACCGGGCATCCGGCACCACGTCGACCTTGGCCATCAGCGCACGTCGATCCGCCGACTTCGCCAACTCGTCCGTGTAGTCCTCGAGCGCGGCACCGAGTCCTCCCCCGCCCAGCAGCCCGACCACAACCGCGTAGGGGCCGCTGAACTGAGCCATGTATCCGGTCTCGGGCGTGCGCTTGACGTCGATGGGTTCGCCGATCGTCCGCAGGTTCGCCGCAGGTACCCCCAGCTCCAGCTTCTCGATCTGCTCCGGACCGATTCCACGCGCGCGAAGGGCTCCTCCCGCGTCGATCGCAGCATGGGTGAAGTGATTGGCCGGGTACGGCTTGAAGAAGATTCCGGGAACAGCCCACTCGGAGCCGAGGCCGTTCAGGATTTCGTCGGCTCGGCCCGGTTCGTGCAACCAGGCCTGGAAGAAGCCGAACCGTCCTTCCAGGACGGTCGGCGGTCCCGTGATCCCGTGTCGCGCAAGCCCGGCTGCAGACAGAGCGGAGTGCGCCGCCCATCCGCAGTGCATACGCTTGACCGTTCCGCCGGTGCGGTTGGCCTCGATGATGCCCGACGCCATCGAGGCCGCGATACCCATCGTGTCGACGATCTGTTCCTCGGATGCACCACCGATGACGGCTGCAGCCACGGCGCTGCCCATGGCACCGCAGATCGAGGTGGCGTGTTGACCGTGCTCGAAGAACACCGAATTCTTGGTCTCCGGATCGAACCCCGCCATTCCGATTCGCACACACACTTCCAGCCCGATCGCGATGCCACGCACGAGTTCTCGGCCGTCGGCTCCGTGCTCTTGAGCGGCCGCGAGTGCCGCAGGCACCACGCTGGCACTCGGGTGCAGGATCGACGGCAGATGGGTGTCGTCGAAATCGAGCGAGTGCGCGAGCACGCCGTTGACGAAGGCGGCCATGGCAGGCGGGAGTGCAACATCGAGTCCGACGGCGGACGCCGTTGCCGACCCACCTTGTTCTCGTGCCCACGCGGTCGCGGCCCGACTGGTATCGAGGTCGGTGGCAGCCACTGCAATTCCGAGTGTGTCCAGTACTCGCATCCCCACCGAGGCGACGACTGCTTCGGGGAGATCGTGGTAGCGGGTGGTCGCGGCGAAATGCGCTATGTGCTGCGCGAGTGTGCGTTCGGTCATGCGGACCTCACCGCCAACGGCCGGACCGGCGAACCCGTTGCGCCGAAGATGTTCAGCGGCACGAGGAGGAACGTGAACTCGAAGAGTTCCTGCTGCGAGAGCTCTTCGAGGTCGAGCGCCTCGATGATGTAAATTCCGCTCTCCACCAAGAGAACTCGATGCGCAGGTAGCAGACCGTGGCCACTGCCGGGAGCGAGCCGCTCGAACGCGATCGTGTCGGCACCTGCAGCGTGTACGCCTCTGTCCGCCAGCCACTGCGCGCCTGCTTCTCCGACTCCGGGAACACCGGACGGTCCGCCGACGTAGGGCAGCCCTTCGGCGAACAACTGCCCCCAGCCGCTGCGAATCAAGACGACATCGCCGGCCCCGATCTCGACACCCTCTGCTGCACATGCCGATTCGAGATCGTCAACGGTGATCTCGTATCCACCCTCGCAGCGGCCGACACCGAGGAGCCTCGGAATGTCCAGCAGCACACCGCGGCGGATCATGGGCTCGATGGTGTGTACTCCGTGTTCGACGTATTTCCCACCGAGGCAGGACTGACCTGCGTCGGCCCCGCCGTGCAGTTTCCCGTCCTGGCTGACGTGAGCAAGAGCGTCGATATGGGTACCCACATGCGTTCCGGTGGTGATCATGTCGTTCGCGGCACTACCGCCATCCGCTCGGGTCATGTCACCGTGCCTGCGCGGCAACGTGTGCCAGAACTGCGGATGATTGGGTGACTGCGGCATGCCGACCCTCAGTTGCCTACCGAGATCGACTGCGTGCACGCCCCCCTGGACGGCACGAAGAAGTTGATCGGACATTGCTTCATCTCCTCGTTCGACGCTGAGCAGTCACCTCACACCAGCGTAATGTCGTTTCGCTAGCCGGAACGCTTTGAGGCTTCCGAGAAGTGCACCGGCGGCAGGATGAGCGTAGCAGTACTCCGCCTACCCGTCTCGATCATTGACTCTTCTATTTACAACCTTCTACAGTCCACGAATGATTGGCTCCAATTCGTTTCGCTCAACGGAACATATTGCCGCGGTAGACCGCCTGGCTGCCGTGATGGTCGATCTCAGGGGCGCACCGTTGCCCGCACCGCTGAACGACCGGGCCCGGTTGGTCCTGTTCGATCTGCTGGGTGTCACGCTCGCCGGTGCCCGCTCCGCCGAGATGGTCGAATTGCGAAGGAACTGGACTGCAGAAACTGGATCGACGCACCCGATCGGCGGGAGCGTAGGCACTACGGTCGACACTGCGTCCGAGCTCGACGCGATCGCATCGTGTTGCCTCGAACTGGACGAGGGCAACAAGTACGCCGCCGGTCATCCTGCTGCGCACGTGCTCCCCGCGGCCATCGCTGCCACCAGACTGGCACCAACGCCGATTTCGGGTTCGACCTTTCTGACGGCCATCGTGGCGGGATACGAAGTCGCCGCTCGATTCGGCTGGGCACTGAGCCGCAACAGCTCCTGGCACACCCATGGCCACTGGGGTGCCACCGGTGCGGCCACGGCGGCGGCATTCATCCACGGTGCCGGAGCCAGCGAGGTTGCCGCGGCGATCGACTCGTCGTCTGCTCTGGTGCAGGTGGCACCGTGGGCAGTGGTCCTCGACGGAAACTTCTCCCGCAACCTGTGGATCGGCGGTGCAGCGCGGGCAGGCTTGAACGCGGCCAGGCTGGCCCGATCGGGGGTGGTGCACAACTCGGGTGCCATCGAGCACACCTTGGGTGCGATCGTCGGGACCTTGAACATCGCCCGACTGACCGAGGACCTCGGCGATCGATGGCTCACGCTCGAGGGCTACACGAAGCAGCACGCGAGCTGCTCGTACACGCACGCCGCCGTCGACGCCGTGCAGAGCCTGCGCTCGAATGCCGAATGGTTCGCAGACGACATCGAACGTGTGCGGGTGCGCACGCATTCGTTGGCAGAACCACTGTTTCGCCGACATCCTTCCAGCAGGCTGGGCGCTATGTTCTCGCTGCCGTTCGTCGTGTCCGCCGCATTCGTGTCCGACGCGATAGACGTCGAATCGCTCGATCCCCGAAGTGCGACTTTCGCGTCGGCCGAGTTGTTCAGCGCTCGAGTCGACGTCGCGTCGTCCCCCGAACTGGATGCTCTACTGCCCGAGCGTCGAGCCGCCGAGGTGACGATCGAATTCGAGGACGGAAGTTCGGTCTCCGCGACCACCCCTAATCCGGTCGGCGACATCGACCATTTTCCGATGGATTACGCCGCGCTGCGAGCCAAGATCTCTCGCTTGGTCGGCGAATCCGATACCACCGTTCTCGAACACATCGTCGATGCCCTCGGTGCGACGGAGGACGTGGCGGCACTGTTGCTCCAGCTGCCCAGGCACTAGCGTCGCCCGATACGCATGTCCTCGATCAATTCGTCCGCGGCGCAGGACAGTTTCTGCCGTAGCGAATCCGGCACGGTGACCGTCACCTGAATCAGATACTGATCGACGATGTGGTGGACCACGACGTAGCGGGTCCGGGCGAAGAGCAACCGGCCGTCGCAGTCGTAGCGACCTGCGATCGAGACTGCCGGTAGAGCACGGAACGGGTCTCGGTCGTGACCGATCTCGACCCATCCGGGCAGCGCCCGGGAGTCACCGAAGCCGCAGTCCAGCAACGATTCCGGATGAACCGATCGACTGAGCTTGCCGACCAGGACCACCACGTTCGGAACGAATCCGTCGATTGTGTTGGCCGGCGAGCACAGCACCGCGGTGGCGTGCGGGAACAGGTGCTCGGCAACGACCTCCCAGTCTGGTTGCGTCGAGAGCTCGAGCCCGAACCGGTCGCACTCGTCGCGGTGCACCGGCACCAGTTCGACACCCTCCTCGTGGAGAAAGGTTTGTATCGTCCTTTCTGCAACCGTCACCGGACCGCAGCCCTTCCAGCGGAGATCGACGCGGCTCGGTCGGCGCGGATGCGCTCGCGCAGACCGGGTGGACGCAGCAATTCACGCGCGTCGTCGTGGCCCAGTTGCGCACGAGCCCAGGGATTGTCGCGACACCATTGCAACAGGGCATACAACGAGTTGGGCTCGACTTTCTTCTCGCACACCATCAGCGTCAGTTCCTGATCCGATTCGCTGTCGGCTGCACGGTACGCGACTCGGATAGTGGGGTACCAGTGCGGATGTGACAGGGCCGGATTCGGATGCGTCTGCGGTTGCAGCTCGACGATCCCGTCCCACGGCACGACCGTGACGGCTGTGGTGACCTTCCACCCGCGGCGACGATAGATCTCTTCCACAATGCCATCGGGATGCAGTGAAATTCTGGTCCGGTTGACGATCAACACACTGAGGGCGAAGAACAGCAGCAATATCGGAGCGCCGACGTGCGACATGACTACGATCTTCAGCTGGTGACGCGCAGCACCTACGGGTTCGTCTGCTCCCCATTGGACGTAAGACACGCCGGCCACCAACGCGATTGCAAGTATTCCGCTGCGGTACAACACATTTCCCCGCCCCGGCACTGCCACGCCTCGGCCGACTCCGGCGACGTTCACCGGTCGCACGAAACGTGACAGCCGGGCAGATCCGATGCCGGACAACAATACTGCGAGGGTGAGCGGCAAGAGCATCAGCAACGTCAGCCACGACATGAAGAGGAGTGTGTCCGCGTCGATTGTTCTCAGCAGCCCGGAAGTCACGATTGTCGCCGCAAGGACGGCAGACAGAACGCCGAGAGCTACGAGCCACCCCAGGTGAACACTGCGCCACGTTCTCACCCACAGTGGATATTTCTGTCCTACCACGCTTTTGCTCAGCACGTCCTCACGCTGTGGCGTCCGACCGTCCCTGCATTCGCTCATTTTCCCGCCGCCTCGAACAGCTTGTCTACTCCATAGCTGACGAGTCCACCCAAAGCGATTCCGGCAGCAGCGCCGACCACGGTCCCAGGTCCCGGAACGACGGAACCCGCCATGCCACCCAGGACACCGAACGCCCAGGTCGTAACTGCTCCCGCGGCAATCGGTGTGGCCTCGACGATGACCGCTTCGGTCGGGTCCATGCCGTCGTCGATTTTGTCGGCCATTCCGGGGATCGCTCCGGCCACGGAACCGAACACTCCCAGACCGCGTCCGATGTTCTTGGCAACATCGTCGACGGAATCGATACCCGGAAATTCGAGCACCCTTCTCGTCACGTCGCTCATACCCGAGATCACCGACGAGGCCACGGTGCTGGGCCAGTCCGGCATCCAGGAGAACGATCCGTCCGGATTCTCCACGACGTTCCCGGTCGCGCTGCCGAGCGCGAGCTCGGCCAAGTGCTTCGTGGGTTCGGCCAACTGCTGCGCAGCGTCGATCGCAGCGCGCTCGGCCTGCGACAGCGCCCCCTGGATGTCTCGTGTCAATTGTGCTGCAGCAGAGCGTAGTTCGTCGGCCTGGCGCGCCTTCTCCTCGCCGAGCCCGTCGGGAATCAGCGCGATGATTCCCTCGGGATCCACCACACCGTCGGCTCGTACGGCGAACCCGCTGGCCGTCGCCGCCGACACCTGCGCCCGCAGGTGCGCCTTTGCGGCTTCCACGATTCCGGCCGCGCTCTCGAATGCCTTTCCGAGCGAATCGATCTCACTGCACACCGAGCCCATCCGGGAGCACTCGGCCACCACGCGTTCGGCTGCGGCGTCGGCTGCTTCGCCGGTCCAGGTCTCGGCCAACGCGTCCTGCTCCTCGAGCACTCCGGTGCGCTGGCCGTTGACGCGCTCGACGATCTCCGACAGTTCGATCATCGTCTTGCGCATGGACTCCGGCTCCCACCCCGCGACGTGCGGGATTGTCGGGGTCATTTCGGCCGGTCCATCGCATCGAGCCGGCGGGCGAGTTCGTCGTCGGCGATCTCGTAGTTCTGCGCGACGCCGCGGGCGATGTCTGCGACGCATTCCGCGCGCCCGGCCAGAGCTGCAACAGCTCCGGCCGCTGCAGCCGCCGCCGCCGCGCACGCTGCGTGGAAGTCGCTACCCAGCAACGCATTCTCCGATTCACGGAACGGAGCAAGAGCATCCAACTCACGGATCACCCCGCCGGTCGCCGACAACATATTCGAGAACTGCCGCAGGATCACTGGATCCACATTCACTGCCATGACGCTCCCCCGAGTCGCACCGTATCGACGCCCGGTGTTTCGGCGTCATGGGGTTTGACGCCTGTGGGCTCGGATCGGTTCCGTCCGGTCCGATTCCGGGGTCGTGAATGCGGCGGGTACCGTTGGCCCGGCTAACGATATAGGGGGTGCTCGCCATGAACGGCCGTCGACTGTCGTTCGCTGCCGCGGCCGGACTCGCGGCCGCGATGGGTGTCGGACGATTCGTGTTCACGCCGCTGCTGCCGATCATGGTCGATGCATCGGAGGTCACGCCGAGCAGCGGTGCCGTCATCGCGACCGCGAACTACGCCGGCTACCTCGTCGGCGCAATCGTGTTGTCCGTGCGCCCGTCGATCAACACGACGACATCGTTCCGTCTGTGGACAGTGATACTCGTCGCCAGCGAGTTGGCCATGGCCGCTGCCCATTCCACCGCCGCGTTCTCCGCACTGAGGTTCCTGGCGGGCCTGGCGAGCGCAGCGGTTTTCATCGCGTGCGCGAGCACCGTCACGAAGCATCGCGCCGACGGCGCTTCCCCCGGTATCGCGTTCGGCGGCGTCGGCGCAGGCATCGCGGCGTCGGGAATTCTGACCCTGCTCGTCGGACCGCACCTGTCATGGGAGGCGCTGTGGGTGTGCTCGGCGCTCCTGACAACGGTCCTCATCGCCCCGGCGTGGACGCTACGGGTGCATCCCGAGCCCGCAGCGCGGGCTGAACCCGGCGACATCGACCGCAGGACCCGGACCGTATGGCGGACGTTGCTGTTCGCGTACTTCCTCGAAGGTCTCGGCTACATCATCGTCGGTACGTTCCTCGTGGCGGCGGTCGGTGGCCACGGCAGCACATCGGTGGGTCCGGCGGTGTGGATCGTCGTCGGATTCGCCGCGGTACCGGCGACTGTGTTGTGGCAGGCAGTCGCCCGCCGAACCAGCACGCGCAACGCCCTGGTGGCAGCGTTCGCGTTGCAGTCGATCGCAGCGGTACTCCCCGCCCTGACCGGAAACACCGTTGCTGCCGTGTTCTCGGCTCTGCTGTTCGGCGGAACGTTCATGGGCATCACGATGCTGACGATGAGCACCGCACAGACACTGCCCATCGGACGTACCGCAGCAACACTGACCGCGTTCTACGGCGTCGGACAGGTTCTCGGCCCGCTGATCGTTGCACCTGCGATCGGCGACTCCTATTCGATCGCCTTCGCAGTCGCAACCGGCGTGCTGATCCTCGGGACCGCCGGGGCCGTACGGGTGTCCCGACTGACCGCATCGCGATGAGTACGGCTCGGTCGGCTCAGTGCTGTGGGTCGTAGCCCGGAACTTGCGCCAGAGTCTCGAACGTTCGCGCTCTGCCCCATTCCACGTGTGCGAACGCAACCGCGGCCGCCAACTCCGGGTCCCCCTTGGCGATGGCGTCGACGAGGGAGACATGCTCCCCGTGGCGCAGCGACGGATCTCGTTCGAGATTGGCCATGTTGAGTCGGTTACTGCGCTCCCGCAGAGGTTCCATGATGACCGGGAACAGTCGGTTGGCGGACAATTCCTCGATCCCCGAGTGCACTCCGGAGCTCGCGTGATGGAAGTCGAGTAGATCGCCCCGCTCGAGAGCGGCACCTGCACGGGACACGGCGTCGACCAACGATGACGAGTCCGCTCCCGCCGACACAGCGGACGCTGCCCGGCGAGCAACGAGCGGCTCGAGTGCGGACCTGATGTCGTACAACTCGTCGACCGAACTTCTGGTCACTCCCGTCACCACGGCAGGGCGTCTCGGCGACAGCGTCACCAACCCGGCTGCTTCGAGCAATGGAAGCGCCTCACGAATCGGCACCCTCGACACCTGCAGCTCGGTACCCAGATTGCGCTCGCTCAGCGTTTCACCAGGTCGGAGGCGGCCGTCGAGGATGCGTGTTCTGATCGCGTCGAACACCGAACGCGACAGCGATTCGCGACCTTCCGTGGATGCCATGATGCTTGTATACCAGCGAACCGCAGGTATACCGCGTATCCACAGGGGTCATCGGCGGACTTTGCCCAATGATCACCTCGACATAAAGGAGCAGGTGAGAGGATCTGGAAACGCAAGTGTTACCGCCGAGAAACCTTTCGCGGCGCAATGCTCCGTAAATTCTCCGCTGTTGGTATACCACTGAGCGAGAGGCACTGGGATGAGCGTCCCGACCACGAACGAGAAGCCGTCACCGATCGACCCACCACCCGAGACCGGCAGCCTCAGCGAACAGATCGAGGCGTCGTACTCGAAGATCGGCCTCACCACAGCGCACTTCGGCATCGTCGCCATGGTCCTGTTCGGTGTCTTCTTCGACGCCATCGAACAGAATGCCGTCGGTATCACCGGACCGCTCCTGCGTGAATCCTGGGGACTCGGCGGAACCGAGATCGGGCTGCTGAACACCGCGACGTTCACCGCCGTCGCACTCGGGCGCATCCTGGCCGGAGCAGTGATGGACCGTTTCGGTCGTCGAACCCTCCTCGGCGCAAACCTTCTCGTCTTCGCATTCGGCTCGCTGCTGTGCGCGTTCGCGCCCAACTACGAGGTGCTGGTGGGCGCTCGATTCCTGGTCGGGCTCGGACTCGGCGGTGAGATCGCCGTAGCGGTGATCATGCTTTCCGAATTCTTCTCCGCCAAGCATCGCGGTACCGCGGTCGGCATGATCAACGTCGCAGCTGCAGGTCTGGGCAACATGCTCGCCCCACTGTTCGGGGTCATCGTCTTCGCAATCTTCACTGGTGACGACCGCTGGCGATGGCTGTTCGGTCTACTCGTACTGCCCGCACTCGCGGTCGTGTTCTACCGCCGTTCGCTTCCGGAAACGCCTCGCTTCCTCGCCGCGACAGGCCGTGTGGCCGAGGCCAATACCGTCATCAACCGCTTGGCGCAAGGCAAGCTTCGCGGCACGCTCGACTCCGAGGTTCAGTACTTGAACGTCGACACCTCCGTCGACGATCCCGCCGTACCGCGCGCACGGTGGACGGAAATGTTCGGGCGGCGTTACCGCAGAAGCACTCTCGCCCTCGGCATTGCCGTCTGCATGTCCTACGCAGCGCAGATCTCGATGCTCACACTCATTCCCGTCATTCTGACCGAGCGGGGAATGTCGATCTCGAGTGCGCTCTGGTACACCCTCGTGATGCAATCCGGATCGTTGATCGGCGCGCTGACCGCCGCACTGATCGCCCGCAAACTCCCCCGCAAGGTGACACTGACCGGTGGTGCCGTTCTCGGTATCGTCGCCGGGCTCGGATTCGGCTTCTTCGCAACGTCGATCGGCCTCGCACTGGTCTTCGGTGCCCTGTTCAATTTCTCGGTCATCATCCTCAACACGACGATCTGGCTGTTCGCGCCCGAGCAGTACCCCACGCGAATCCGTGGCCTCGCGACGTCGGTGATCCTGGCGCTGGGCTCCCTCTCCGGCGGACTGTTCCCGCTCATTGCCGGAGCCGTACTGGACTCGTCCGGCGTGGGTGCCATGTTCGCGATGCTGGCCGGCCTGTTCATCGTGTGCGGCATTGCCGTGCAGTTCCCGAAAGAGACCTTCGGACAACCCATGCCGGAAGATGGCTGAGCAGTGAAGATTCTCATGGTCAACCCCAACTCGAACACTGCAACGACGCAGCTGCTCGTCGACGTTGCTCGACGTTGGCTCCACGACACGGAATTCACCGTCATCGGAATCACCGCGGGTACCGGACCGGCGATGATCACCGACACCGAACAGCTGCGGGCTGCCGGACCGGAAGTCGTAGCGGCAGCCCTCGACGCGATCGAGCACCATGGCCCCGCCGCTGTGATCGTCGGCGCGTTCGGTGATCCCGGTGCGGCCGAACTCCGAGCCCTCGTCGACATTCCGGTCGTCGGGATCGGAGAGGCAGGAATCCTGCACGCAGCACGAGGCGGTCGCTGCTTCGCGATCGCCACCACCACAGCCGATCTCGCCGCCCAACTCGAAGCACTGACTCGTGCCACCGCGTCCGACGGCGATTTCGCGGGTGTGTTCCTCACCGCGTCATCGCCGTTGGTCCTGGCCGAGGACCTCGCGTCGAGCGTCGACGAACTGGGAACGGCGGTCGATGCAGCAGTGGCAGCCGGAGCGAGCGCCGTCGTCATCGGCGGCGGACCGTTGAGCGATTCGGCTCGGCGGCTGGCGCTGCGCACCGACGTGGACGTCATCGAGCCGGTTCCGAGTGCCGTTGCAATGGTCGTCGACAGAATCTCGAACGCGGTACGCAGCTAGATCTCCACCATCGCCCGGGCTGCGTTCACCGAAGCTAGTCGGTCGGCGGATAACCGCCGTCATCTATGGGTGTTGCCTGAAATATCCCGACGTGACGGAGATCGCCACAGCATCTACCAGCACTTTTCGCTTGACGACTCCCGTCTGCGCTCCCAGGATGTTTGGCAGGCCCTCCGCACAGGGAAGCCGTCGACGAGACGCGGCCGAAGAACATCGGAGAACATCGCGTCGCAAAGTTGAGGAGAATCAATGCCCACCACAGTGGCCGATCAGCTCGTTCGAGGACTCGTCGACGCCGGCGTACAACGCATCTACGGCATCGTCGGCGACAGTCTCAATCCGGTGGTCGACGCAGTGCGTCGCACCGGAGGATCGGCCAAGGGCGGCATCGACTGGATTCACGTACGCCACGAAGAAGCCGCGGCGTTCGCTGCGTCGGCCGATGCGCAGACCACCGGCACACTCGCCGTCTGCGCTGGTTCGTGCGGACCGGGAAACCTACATCTGATCAACGGCCTGTACGACGCACATCGTTCGGGCGCACCGGTTCTGGCGATCGCGTCGCACATTCCCAGCAGCGAAATCGGATCGGGCTACTTCCAGGAGACGCACCCCGACCGTCTCTTCGGCGAATGCTCGCTCTACAACGAGTTCGTCTCCACTGCCGAGCAGGCACCCCGGGTGTTCCGTGCGGCGATCAACGCTGCTGTCACCGGCGGCGGAGTGTCGGTTCTGACGATTCCCGGCGACATCGCCGAGTTGTCGGCCGCAGGCACGATGGACCCGATCGCCATTCCCTCGACACCGGTCGTCACACCACCCGCGGCGGACATCCAGAAGCTGGCCGACGCCATCAACGCCGCCGAGAAGGTGGCAATCTTCGCCGGGTACGGGGTCAAGGGCGCTCACGACGAGGTGGTCGCGTTCGCCGACACGATCGGCGCTCCCATCGGACATTCGTTGCGTGGCAGGGAGTTCATCCAGTACGACAATCCGTACGACGTCGGCATGACGGGATTGCTGGGCTACGGAGCTGCGCACGCCGGGATCCACGACGCAGACCTACTCATCCTGCTCGGCACCGACTTTCCGTATCAGCAGTTCCTGCCCGAAGACGTCACCACCGCGCAGATCGACATCGACCCCACGAAGCTTGGACGTCGGACCTCGGTCCGGTACCCGATTCACGGTGATGTTCGGGCGACCCTGAATGCGTTGCAGCCGTTGGTCACTCGTAAGGCCGATCGCCGCTATGTCGAGAAGTGGGTGGACAAGCACAACGACCTGATGGGCAAGACCGTCGGTGCGTACACCCGCAACGCCGAGAAGCTCGTCCCTATCCACCCCGAGTACGCCGCGTCGGTACTCGACGACCTCGCCGCCGACGACGCCGTGTTCACCACCGACACCGGCATGTGCAACGTGTGGACCGCGCGCTACATCAACCCCACGGGTAGAAGGGCGTTCGTTGCGTCGATGCTGCACGGGTCGATGGCCAATGCCCTGCCGCACGCCATCGGTGCGCAGTTCGCCAATCCGGGCCGCCAGGTCGTGTCGATTTCGGGCGACGGCGGCTTCTCGATGCTGCTCTCCGAACTCTTGACCGTCGCGATGTACAAGCTGCCGGTCAAGATCGTGCTGTTCGACAACTCGACACTGGGCATGGTCAAAGCCGAGATGCTCGTCGACGGTCTGCCCGACTTCGGTGTCGACGTCCCGCAGGTCGACTACACCGGCATCGCAGCGGCTGCGGGTATCCATGCACAACGCGTCGAGAAACCCGAGGACATTCGCGGCGCACTCGAGACCGCGTTCGCCGTGGACGGTCCGGCGCTGGTGCAGCTGATCACCGATCCGCTCGCGCTCTCGGTCCCGCCGACCATCACCGGCGAGCAGATCAAGGGATTCGCACTCGCGATGAGCAAGGTCGTGCTCAACGGCGGTGTCGGCGAGGCCGTTCGGATGGCCAAGTCGAATCTGCGTAACGTGCCGCGCCCGTAGATCGCCATCGCGAGGGAACCCGAGGTCGGTGCGGGCACCGAGCTCGTCGGGCGTGCGGTTATTGTCGACACACCGCCCAAACCGGACATCGCGATCCGGCACCTCCCCGCCCGGAAGGCTCCACCATGGCCATCGACTACACCCGCAAGCCCTCTACGGGGCAGAACCCCGCGCAGCAAGCCGGAGCACCCGTCAGTCTGAGCAAAGTCACGCTGTCCAAGGCATCGCCGACCATCAGCCTCACCAAGTCCGGCGAGAAGCAGGGCTCCATGCGGGTGAACCTCAACTGGTCGTCCGGGGCACCCGCAGCGCAGCCGAAGAAGAAGGGCTTCCTGGCCAAGCTGGCTGCTGCGTCGTACGGCTCCGGCGGTGTGGATCTCGACCTCGGGTGCCTCTACGAACTGCGCGACGGCTCCAAGGGCGTGGTCCAAGCGCTCGGCAACAGCTTCGGTTCGCTGCAGGATGCCCCGTTCATCGCGCTCGACGGCGACGACCGCTCCGGCTCGGTCAGCGGCGGTGAGAACATGCACATCAATCTTGCCCACCCCGAGAAGTTCGCCCGCATCCTGATCTTCGCGATGATCTACGACGGCGCACCGAACTGGGCCGCTGTCGACGGAGTGGTGACGCTGTACCCGACCAGCGGACCACAGGTCGAGGTACGCCTCGACTCGGCCGAGAACTCTGCGCGCATTTGCTCGATCGCATTGTTGGAGAACACGTCTGCCGGTATCACGGTCACCCGCGAAGTCGAGTACATCCAGGGCAGCCAAGCCGACCTCGACAAGAAGTACGGTTGGGGACTGCGCTGGGCGGCGGGCCGCAAGTAGTCAGAGAGGTTGCGGCGGAGTCATTTCCAGCCGGACGCCGATCAGTCGAACCTCTCTCGTATGGTCGAGGCGGTCGACGAGCGCCACCGCGGCCGAGGTCAGGATCGCCGGATCGAAGGTGGGCCCTCCGATGATCGGTGCACTGACGGTATGGGTCTCGAACGGCGCGTAGCGGATCTTCAATGCCGCCCGCACGGCCGGCCGGTTCTCGGCTTCGATGTCTGCCAGCACCTTCGACGTCAACGCGGCGACCTCGTCTCGGACGATCGCCCAATCGGCGACGTTGGTCTGGAACGTGACCTCACGGCTGTGCGACCGTGCGACCCACGGCTCGGACGTCACCGGTGCGAGGTCGATACCTCGCCCTTTGGTACCGAGCCACGGACCGATCTTCGGTCCGAACGCTGCGGCGAGGTCCGCGTCCTCGGCATCGGCCAGTTCTCGGACTGTCGAGATGCCGAGGGCGGTCAGCCTCTTCGAGATCTTCTTGCCGATCCCCCACAACGCATCGGTACCGTGATCGCCCATCACCTCGAACCAGTTGTCCTGCGTAAGCCGGTAGATGCCCTGAGGCTTGTCGAAGTCGGTGGCGATCTTGGCTCGTAACTTGTTGTCCCCGATGCCGACCGAGCAATGCAGCCCCGTCGCGTCGAACACCGCGTCGTGGACGGTCTTTGCCACGCCCTCGGGGTCGTGGGTCTCCACACCGAGAAACGCCTCGTCCCATCCGATCACCTCGACCACGAATCCCAACGACCGCAGAGTGTCCATCACCAGTGCCGAGGCCTCGTCGTACGCCGGCTTGTCCACGGGGAGGAAGACTGCGTCCGGGATCTTCTTCGCGGCGACGCGTAGTGGCATTCCGGATCCGACCCCCTTCGCACGCGCCTCGTACGAGGCCGTCGACACCACCCCACGCTCGGTCGGGTCTCCTCTACCGCCGACCACGACGGCTTTACCCGCCAGGTCCGGGTTGCGGAGCACTTCGACGGCAGCGATGAACTGATCGAGGTCGACGTGCAGTACCCATCGGTGCCGCGCTGGGTCGGTCGGTGTACTCCCGGTCATAGTGCTCAGTGTGCCCGTGGTGTCTCATGACGCCATGACGAAATCGATTTCTCGCACCATCGGACGAGTAGTACTGGGAGCGTTCCTCGTCTTCGCCGGACTCAGTCATCTCTTCTGGGCGAGGAGCACCTTCGCCGCCCAGGTGCCGACCTGGGTCCCGATCAGTACCGACTTCGTCGTGCTGGCGTCGGGTGTCGTCGAGATCGCGCTCGGTCTGGCGCTGCTGTTCTGGACCGCTCGCGCACCGGTCATCGGTTGGGTGGTCGCGGCGTTCTTCGTCGCGGTCTTTGCCGGCAACATTTCGCAGTTCGTCACGCACACCGACGCGTTCGGCCTCGACTCAGATACGGCCCGAGGGATCCGTTTGCTGTTCCAGCCACTGCTGATCGTATGGGCGTTGTGGTGCACCGGAGCATGGGCGCAGTTTCGCGCATCACGTCAGGGCCACAGTAGGAATCAGTAGGCAGACTGCCCACCGGCCGGAACGATGCCGTGGTGCAACTGTGCCACGTCGGGATGTGCTCGCGTACGGGACTTCCACGCGTTTTCGCCGTAGGTGCTGTAGATGGGGTTGGCAGGATCGTTCTCGACTCCTCGTGACTGCCGCGCCAATTCGGTCGGCAGTTCGATCACCGGGACGACGGCATCGAGGGCCGGGCTCAGAAAGTGTGGCACCGATATCCGGTCGGTGTCGGGTCCCGGCGCGACCACCCGATGACGCGTCGCACGTAGATAGCCGCCGGTCGCAACCTCCAACAACTCGCCGATGTTGACGATGAATGCGCCGTCCAGCGCCGGTACGTCGATCCACGTATCGGCGGTCGCCTCCACTTGCAGACCGGCCGAGTGCGGTTCGACGAGCAGCAACGTCAACACCCCGGAGTCCTTGTGCGCTCCGACGCCCTGCGAATGATCAGCAGTGCCCGGGTAACGCACGACTTTCATCAGCGTCGCGGGCGCAGTGGCAAAAGCGTCGTCGAACACGTTCTCGGGCGCACCCAATGACTGCGCCCAGTGCCGGAGCAACCGGAGCCCGAGACCCGACACGGACTGCTCCCACTGCTCGAACGTCTCTCGGAACCCGGCCGGCTGCGACGGCCACAGGTTGGGGCCCTGGAGGTTCCAGTAACCTTCGGCTCCCTCGATCGCCGGGCGTTCGGGACCTATGTCGATCTGCTCTCGCCAATCCACCCGGCCGTTGGTCAGCTCGCCACCGACCCGGGAGTAGCCGCGGAAATGCGGGCTCTTCAGCTGACTGATTTCTTCCTTCACATCGTCCGGCACGGCGAAGAACTCTCGCGCGAGGCGCAGTACCTCGTGCATTCGTTCGATCTCGATCCCGTGTCCGACGAGATAGAAGAAGCCGAACCCGTGAGCTGCTTCGCGCAGCGACAACTGGAACGCGCGGGGGTCGTGGTCGGCCAGACCGAGATCGAGAACGGGAAGCATGTTCGCGATTGTCCTCCTCCCTCGACGCGTCGGCCAGCAGTGTTCAGGTTCGGTAAAACCGCCCGACCCGGATGCAACACTGAGTGTCATGAGCCCCGAAGCACTCGACATCACCGTCGTCGGTCACGGCGCAGCCACCTACCCACCCGAACAGTGCACACTCGCGCTGACCGTCCGCACCGACGGTCGCACTGCAGAGTCCGCATCCGAGCCTGCTCAACAACTCGTCCGGGAGCTCACCAGACTGGTCGAGCCGCTCTACAACAGTGACGGGGGACCCATCGATCGATGGTCGGTGGACCAGGTGCGCCACTCGCGCCACCGCCCGTTCAACCACGACGGAGAGCAACTGCCGTACGTCTATCAAGCCGAGGCGTCAGTGGAAGTGCAGTTCAGCCAGCTCGATCTGGTGGACGCGTTCGTCTACGCAGCATCGGCGCTCGAGGGAGTGTCGATCGACCACTTCGATTGGGACCTCACCGAATCCAGCAGAACCGCTCACACCTTGGCGGTCCGGGAACTCGCTGTGCGCGACGCCGTCTCGAAGGCCGAAGCCTACGCGTCGAGCCTGGGACGATCGGGCGTGCACGCTGTCGCGGTGGCCGATCCCGGTCTGCTGCCAGGGTTCGCGGAGAGCGGTGGACCAGAATCCTCGGCACGTATGTTCGCCGCGAAATCAGCGCCTACCGGATTTGCACTCAAGCCGGAGAACATCACCATCTCGGCGAGCGTGCACGCCCGATTCACCGCCTCCTGACGCCTCGCGCCTAGGCTCGAATCATGAACCGAGACGATGCCCGACGCCTCTGGCCGCGGCCACCGCTACTGCCTCGTCCGATCGTGATGGATCAGCGATGGGAACGGCTGGTCTTTCTACACTGGCGGGTTCCGAGTTCCGACGTCGCCCCGCTGTTGCCCCAAGGGTGCGTACCCGACGAATTCGACGGCTCGTCGTGGGTTGGGCTGATCGGCTTCCACATGGTCGGTGCCGGCCTCGGTTACCGTCACCCCGTCCCGTACTTCGGCACCTTCGGTGAGATCAACGTTCGGCTGTACTCGGTCGACGCGGAGGGGCGACGCGGCGTCGTGTTCCGATCCCTGGAAGCAACCAGACTCGCAGTCGTGCTGGGCACCAACGCTGCTCGCATTCCGTACCGCTGGTCCTCGATCGATATCGCCGACGACAGCACCACGATCGGCTACCGCAGCAAACGGCTCGCTCCCCCACACCGCGGCGCAACCACCGACTTCGGCGTCGTCAGAGGATCACGCGACCTGTCCGAGGATCCGCTCGCGGTGTTCCTCACCGCGCGTTGGGGATTGCACACCTCACTGGCCGGTCGCCTGCTGTACGTCCCGAACGTCCACCGGCACTGGCCCTTGGTCGACGCAGAACTCACCCACTGCTCCGACGAGCTCGTGGCAGCGGCAGGCCTACCCGGCGTCAGTACCCGGCGACCGGACTCGGTTCTGTACTCACCCGGTGTCGAGACCCAGTTCGGGAGACCCTACGTAGTGCGCGGTCGGTAGAAGATCACGTGCCCCGAGGACAGTTCGACGACCCAATCTCCTTGTGCAGCAGCGACGCTGTCGGCGAGGGAACTCGACGTCACACTCTCCCGCAACACGAGGTACCCGGCGTCGAGGGAGAGGTCGAAGAACAGCTTGGTTCCATCCGAGAATTCGACGGCAGGGTCGTCGCCGGTCGAGAGCCGAACCACGGTCGCACCGATGGAAGGAAGCCTCTCGACGGCCGGGGCCACCGACTTCGGATGCTCGGGTGCGGGCCACGAATCGACAGCCCCTCCCGGTCCACACACCACTGTCGAGCCGTCCGCACCCGTGTACTCCCAGGATTCGACCTCGTCTCGCGGACTGGCCACCACTGTCTGCCGGCCCTCGAACGTAAGACGGAGAACACCGGATTCGTCGTAGTCTGCGTCGTCGCATACAAGACCGTGCAGTGTCGCGAGCGCTCGTAGACCCTCGAACTGATTGTCCTCGTCGACAGTGAGTCCGTCGATCATCACCTCGCTGAAGGCAATGCTGGCACCGTTGTCGAATTCGATACTCAGATCGAAATCGAGCAGGATTCTGCTGACACGCTTCTGAACGACGGCGAGTTTCATCGACATCGACTGTGCCACACAATCCTGTGGGAGCCCACAAAGACAGGCCGGGGCACGATGCGGGGTACTGGGTTCAGCCCTCGGCGGATGGCAAATGCGCGCGCCTTCGTCAGGTGCGCGGGAAATGGTCAGTGATCGGGGTGAGATTCTGCGCGCGGATGGCGACTGCGCGCGCGTTTGCCCCCCCCCCCTGTGGGTGTGAGCTCATCGGGTCGGGTGGAGGCTGATGCCGGCTGCGGTGGTGATCGCCGTTCCGCGAATGCGCGCGCGTTCGTCGGGTGCGCGGGGATTGGTGGGTGGTTGGGGTGCGATTGTGTGCGCGGTTGGCGATTGCGTGCGCGTTTGTCGCGGGGTGATGGGCTGTTGTGGTGGTGGTTTCGAAATGCAGAACACCCCCGGACCGGGTGGTCTGGGGGTGTTCTGGGAAATTGTGTTCGGCGGTGTCCTACTCTCCCACACCCTGTCGAGTGCAGTACCATCGG